>Ga0209800_10002054_pt1 | contig 18714 bp, 14 predicted proteins | sample Higcelweek8metaG_FD_187174 | JGI IMG/M metagenome (GOLD analysis project Ga0209800, IMG submission 187174) | Freshwater pond sediment microbial communities from the University of Edinburgh, under environmental carbon perturbations - High... | ecosystem: Environmental > Aquatic > Freshwater >...
ATTACTAAAGTTGAATCCTGCGTTAAGAATTCTGTATGTGTCGAAATCGGAGTAAGATACAAAAATACTATCGTTTTGTGATATTCCGGCAGCGCACGATAAAATTACCAACAATAGTGTTAATGTGACCTTTTTCAATTCATTTCTCTGTTAATGTTTTTGCTGTAAGCTGGCCGCATGCGGCAGAGATATCTTCACCCCTGCTTGTCCTGAATACGACGGGAAAACCCGCATTCCTGAAATAATTGTAGAATTTCATAGCTGAGAGTTCCTCAACAGGAGTGAACTCACTTTCATCCTGCTGAGCGTGATATTTTATCAGGTTAAGCTTGCTGGGCATTTGATTTAATAATCTTATCAACTCAGTGGCATGTCTTTCGGTGTCATTGAAATTTTTCATAAGAATGTACTCGAATACTACTTTACGGTTGGATCGTGAGGTATATTTTGCCAGAGCTTCAAAAAGGTCTTTAAGCCTGTATTTTTTATTGACCGGCATGATCCTATCCCGTTCGTCATCAAAGGGGTTATGCAGTGATACCGCAAGTTTATATCTGATATCTTCATGGGTGAATCTTATAATATTATCGGTATGCCCGAATGTGGAAATTGTGATCTTTCTTGTTCCGATCGCGAGACCAGAGTCATCGGACAGGATATCTGCGCTTTTTATAACTTCGTCATAATTGTCAAAAGGCTCACCCATTCCCATATAAACTACATTTGTTATTCTATTGCCCGAGTATGAAGAAGAGAGCAGCACCTGACCTACAATTTCATCCGCGGTAAGATTCCTTTTGAAGCCCAGTTTTCCGGTAGAGCAGAATGAACAGTTGAACCTGCATCCGGCCTGTGACGATACACAAAGCGTATTTCTGTCTTTTTCGGGAATAATTACACATTCAATAAAATTTCCGTCATACAGTTTCAGGAGTAGTTTAACTGTTCCGTCAGAGCTTTTTTCAGATTTTTCTATAACCGGCAGGCATAATGTAAAATTCTCTTTTAGAAGTGACCTGAAACCTGCAGGAATGTCGGTCATTTCATCAATATTGAATACATTTTTTCTATAAAGCCAACTCCAGATCTGTCCGGCAGTATATTTCTTTCCGCCGAGACCGAGGATCTGCCGGCTCAGTTCGCCGAAACTGCATCCGGTTAACGAATTGTTTCTCGTCACGGTCTCTTTAATCATTTCTTCAACATGTCAACATCAACAAGTATTCTTCCGCAGCCTTCGCAAATATTATAGTCGTCTTTCAGTTTTACTTTTTGCTGAAGCTGATAGGGTATGTGTATCTTACAACCATTGCACAATCCTTCTTCTGTAACGAAAGTTATGGCGATCCCGTTACGGATCCTCATTATCCTGTTATAATGGTTAAGAAAAGGTGTCCTGATAGATTTTTCTACCTTTTCCTTTTTTTTGATCAATTTTTCCAGTGCTTTTGCACTGTCTTTTGACATACCTTTCTTGCTTTTATCTTCGGTTTTGATCTTTTTTTCGATCTTTATTACATTTTTGTCAATATCATGTATCTCATCTTCCTGCCGCTTTATCTCTGTTGTCAGTTCAGCTACTCTTTCCTCGAAAACTTCAACAGCCTTTTCAAGTTTCTTCACTTCTCTTTTTATATGTTCTTTTTTAGTTTTTTTGTCATTATCAAGATCGATCTGTTTCTGGTCGAGAATTCTTTTATGGTCAAGAATATCCGCAGAATATGTTTCCTTATCCTCCAGATGTTCTCTCTGTTTTCTTATAAGCTTGACCCGGTTTAGAGTCAGTTCCTCTATCTCATGTTTCATGCGCGTGATCATGCTGTCAGTGTTTCTTTCCTCGCTTGTCAGCTGGTAGATCTGATTATCGATTTTCTGGAGCTCTATGAGCCATTTAAGATCTTCAAACATATAATTCTCCTTTTTTAACTTTTACATGGTCCGAAAGGATACTTTAACATATCTTTTATTTTCATATCCAAGGTTTCTGTTTTTAAATTTGCCATGATCACCGTTATATCAGGTGCGTAGTCGTAAATCAACTGCCTGCATGCTCCGCACGGAGAAACCGGTTTGTCAGTATCGGCGACTACAAGAACGGCTGAAAAATCTCGTTCGCCGGCGCACAAAGCTGCCGAAAGAGCATTTCTTTCGGCGCACATGGTCAGGCCGAATGATGATGATTCGATGTTACAGCCGCTGAATATTTTTCCGCCCTGAGTTACTATTGCCGCTCCGACTTTAAATTCAGAATAAGGCGAGCACGAATTCATTCTTGCCTTGACTGCGGCGTCATACAGTTTGCCGGTTATTTCTCTAGAAATACCCATTAATGAAGTATCCTTATCTTCATGCCTTTGTTTAGTTCCGCAGTTTCAATGCCTGAAGAAAGTTTAATTATTTTAAGGTTGTTCAATTCAGCTATCTCTTTCCAGTCAACGCCGTATTTGAAAGCTACACTTTCGATGTTTTCATTATATCTGATCTCATAGACATCCTCAATAATTCCGTCCGCCTTATTTTTTGATCTGACTACAGAGTTTTCGGGAGAGCCTGACAAAAAACTTCTTTTACGCAGTTCGGATATCAGTTTCGCGGATGATTTTTCAGGCACCATCAGTTCAATCGATGTGTATTTGCTTATATATCCGCCGGATTTATACGAACCGAATTTTATATGAGGATTTGCTTTGTAAAGCTCTCTGTAGCTGATATTGAGGATACTGCAGATCTCTGAAAAATAAAGATTGTTCGATCCCATACTGATCGTGCATAGTTCATAAGTCTCGGTCTCTGTTTCAGGCGGTTCTGTAAAGCCGTATTTTTCAGGGTCTGACATCAGAAGTTTATAAATAATAACCTTCTCGACATAGAATTCAGTTTCGGCATTGGACCGGGCCTCCCAGAAATCAGATACTTTTTGAGCGCTCATCATATTTCTAACATTCGAATCGCCGTTATTATAAGCGGCGATCATAAAAAACGGATCTTTTTTTAATACTTGAGACAGCATGCTAAGGTGTTCAGCGGCAGCTTTAGTTGACCTGTCGGGAAGATTTCGGTCGTCGGCAAAATCATCAACTCTGAGACCGTACATTTTTGCAGTCGCAGGCATAAGCTGCCAAAGCCCGGAGGCTTTAGCCTGAGAATAAGCTCTAGGATCAAATTCAGATTCGACAGGCATTATATATGCGAAGTCCTCATGAACTTCCCATTGTTTAAGAATTTCTTTTGCGTACGGTAAATAATTCTGCTCCTTATCGATCAGATTCTGTATGAAGCCTCTTCTGTCTAAAGTGAATGTATTGAAAGTTTTGGTTAGCCTTTCTTTTACATCATATTTATCGAGCGGTATTTTCTGACCTGCGAATGTTATTTCTTCAGGAAAAGAATATTGGGCAAAGCAGATCTGAAGATAAAAGAGAATTACAGCGAAAAATCTAAAAAAAACCGTCATTGCTCTTACTCCCTCTGCCTTTAGTTTGACTGCAACCTCTTAATATAATAAAAATAAGCTCTAAATCCAAATGAAATATATATACTTTCTTTTTGGTCTGAAATGTTTTAAATTGCAGGATATTTTTTATGGAGACCTTATGAAATACGGAATAATAGACAATCTTAAGACCGACCATAATAAAGAGGGTATAACGAAGCTTTTCCGCGAATTGAAGAACACCGGGTATGAATTTGCCATAAATAAAACCAGTGACTATTCAATAGATTCATCGTTTGAAGTAAAAAATAAGCCGGTGCTGATTAAAGAATCCGATGTGATAATAGTCTTGGGCGGAGACGGGTCTCTTCTCGAAACTGCAAGAAATTCAGCAGAATTTTCAAAGCCTATTCTGGGTGTAAATTACGGTAAACTGGGATTTCTGGCGGATGTAAAAGAAGACGATATGATCGACAGGATAAAAATGATCGAAAAAGGGGAGTACTTCATCGAAGAGAGGATAATGCTGAACGCTTTTTACGAGGATAAAAAATTGTGCGCGTTAAATGACATTGTGCTTGACAGGGGTTATTCTCAAAGAATACTAAAGGCATCTGTTGATATCAACGGCAGGTTTTTTACAACTTACCTGTCCGACGGCGTGATCGTTTCAACTCCGACTGGTTCTACAGCCTACAATATGTCTGCCCACGGTCCCATTCTTCAGCCCGGAGTTCCCGCTTTTATTATTACAGCCATGTCGCCGCATGCACTTGCCATGAGACCAATAGTGGTTCCTGACGATTCAGTCATCACGATCAGCGCAGAGAGCAATTACAACGAAATGATATTGTCCAGCGACGGGCAGGAGAGCATAATAATACCATCCTTCGGAAAGATCACTGTGAAAAAAGCTGAATTCAAGGCTAAATTTATAAAATTTCCCGACAGCGATTATTATAATCTTCTTAGAGAGAAACTCGGATGGGGCGGATTTAAGGACAGGGTCTCAAAATAAGAAATTTAAGCAAATTTCCAGTTGACAAAAAAAATCAGAATTGGTATATTTACGGCTCTTCGAAGACGGGAGCTTAGCTCAGTCGGTAGAGCAACTGGCTGTTAACCAGTTTGTCGGGGGTTCGAGTCCCTCATCTCCCGCATCAAAAAACCGCAGAACAACTGCGGTTTTTTTATTTCAGGGTAACTATTTTATAAGTGATTGAATTTCATTTATCTGGCCCGCTTCAAACCAGTTCAATCCTTCTATCCTTTTGAACCAGGTGATCTGGCGCTTGGCGAAATGGCGTGTGTTCTTCTGAATTTCATCGATCATTGTATCTTTATCAATATTTCCGATCAGGAATTCAATGACTTCTTTATAACCGATGGTTTTCTTGAAGCGTTTTAGATCAGAGCCGTATTTAACTGATAAGGCTTCAATTTCTTCGATCAGACCTGCTTCGATCATATTCAGAACGCGGTCATTTATAGCTTTATACAGCTTTTCTCTATCAGAATTTATACCTATATAAACAGGCTGGAAAAACTGATCAGGCTGATGTCCGGAGTGAAGATCCGATATCTTTCTTCCGGTAAAATGATAAACTTCCAATGCACGGTATATTCTCTGCTTGTTGGTTGAAGGTATGCTTTGCGCATAATCGGGGTCGATTATTTTTAATCGTTCATAGAGTATATTTGTATCAAATGATTCGATCTCTTTACGGTATTCAAGTTTTTCAGAGTCATCAATTCCCAAGTCCTCAAAAAATCCGTGAACAGCAGATTGAATGTAAAGTCCGCTCCCGCCGCAGATGAGGGCTTTCTTTCCTTGGGAATAGATATATGAAAGCAGTTCACGCACTTCATTTCCGTAAATATATGAATTGTATATTTCATTATCGGGATCGATTATATCAATGAAGTGGTGAGGAGCGCGACTGAGTTCTTCTAAAGTCGGCTTCGCAGTTCCGATGCTCATTTCCCTGACTATCTGCCTCGAATCAGCAGAGATTATTTCATACCCGAGCTTTTCAGCTAATCCGAGCGCGACTGAAGTTTTTCCCGCGGCTGTGGGCCCGCATATTACAGGTATTTTTAATTTGGAGATATCATAAGAGGGCATTTTATTCCCTCTTGAACCGTTTGTTGAGTTCTCTTATGGAAAGGTCAATGATTATTGGACGCCCGTGAGGACATACATGAGGAAATTCGCACTGAAAAAGTTGATTTATAAGATCAAGCATTTCATCCTTCGTCAGTTTCTGACCTGCTTTGATCGCCCTTTTGCAGGAGTATGATGCCGCGACCGATTCCATCGAATCCATTTTGTTCTTTCGGTAAAGCTTATAGTTATCGATCAGGTCAAGAAGTTCCTTTTTTTCATCGCCGGATGATAACCCCATCGGTGTTTCTTCAATAATGAATGTATTCTGTCCGAATTCGCTTAAAATGAACCCGATTTTATTGAGATATTCTTTTATTTCATTTACGATGAGCCTGTCTTCAAAGGAGAGTTCTACTTTTACTGGGAAGAGCAGGAGATCTGAAGGCATAGGGCTGTCTGCAAAAGCCTTAATAGCTTTTTCGTACAGTATCCTCTCGTGCGCCACATGCTGATCTATTATAAGAGCTCCGGATTCTACCTGAATCAGAATGTACTGATTATGCAATTGCCAGATATTCTCTGAAACGATAAGCTCATTGTTTATCCGGAGAACTTTAATTCCTATGTTATCTTTTTCAGGCCTGTAGAATTTTTCTTCCGGCTTGGCATTATACGAAGTCTTAGGGTCTTTTAACTCAAGAACCTGTGGTTCAGGAATATTATATGTGTCAGAAGTTTGTGCTTTTGGCGCAAGTCCGGTCAGAGACTGAGTTTCTTTCAAGGCTGATCCTACTGCTTCTGTTAAAAGTAGTTTGACCTTCTGCTCATCAGCGAATTTTACTGTCAGTTTTGAAGGATGTACGTTCACATCAACTTCATGCGCCGGCATATTGATAAAAAGAATGTAGAAAGGGTAATATCCGCTTTCGATCAGGTTCTGATACATGTTAACGATGTTAAAGCTGGCCATTTTACTTTCAACTATTCTGCCGTTGATGAACAGGAACTGGTTATCTTTAAATTTTCTCGCAAGCCCGGTTTTACCGATGTATCCTGAGATAGAATAATTTCCGAGTGAATTATCGGTTTTTATCAGCTCGTCCTGATCTATCTCGCTGAAAACTGCACTTATTCTTTCCTTCAGGTTTTGCGGTTTAAGATCGAAAACAGTCTTTTCGTTATTAACGAACTTGAAACCGACATCAGGCCTGGAAACCGATACTTTTTTAAAGTAAGTATAAATGGATTTATATTCTCTGTCATCAAAATTCAGGAATTTTTTACGGGCAGGAACATTAAAGAAAAGCGATCTGATCTTGATCTGAGTTGAATATTTTGAAGGTGAAGGTTTTACTTCGGAGATCGTACCGCCTTTTATTACGACCATAGTTCCGTCGGAAGCGGCTTTGGGCTTTGAAACAGCTTCCACCATTGATACCGAAGCTATGCTGGGAAGCGCTTCGCCTCTGAATCCCATTGTGGAGATCTTCTGAAGGTCATCGAACGCGCTGATCTTAGAAGTCGCGTGTCTTTCAAAGGCTAAAAGAAGGTTGCTTTCATTCATCCCTCTGCCGTCATCCGATATTTCAATATAAGATTTTCCGCCGTCCTTCACTTCGATATAAATATTCTCGGCTCCGGCGTCAAGAGAGTTCTCAACCAGCTCTTTTACAACAGAAACCGGCCGCTCGACCACTTCACCGGCTGCGATCTTGTTTATCAGATTATCGGGTAGTATTTTTATGATGTCGCTGGTCATTTTTGTCCGTTTTTTTAAGAATCCTAATAATAAGAAAAAAATTATATATATTCAATTACTTTCTTTGACAGTCAAGAAAGCTTATGACACTGCCCGAAAGTTGATTTCTGGGCTTACGGTATTTTTACCTAAAAATCCATATGTCCAAAAAAACGGACGATGTATTTTCTAAACGGTAAAAAACACTTACGCCCTGATCATAAATCACTTTATGGGCAGTTTTCATAAGCTTCTTAACCATTGGGGTCGGGGGTCAAAAAAAAAGGCGATCAGTTGACCGCCTTTTAAGTATCGAAAAAAAAATCTATTTGTTTACCTGGAATGTTTTGTCGCCTTTTTCAAAGAAATTGACGATCTGGTTTGCCGAAGCGAGTCCCGCGTTGATGTTCGCCTCAGAAGTTTCTGCGCCCATTTTTTTCTTGGTCGCATGGTATCTGTTACCGAGCTTTTCAACGATCTCTGCGTGGCAGTCGGGAGCTATATCGGTAGCGTATTTGAGGTCTTCTCTTTCAGCCATGATCTTTTTTAAGCCTTCTTCGCAGATAACTTCTTTTCTGGCAGTATTGATAAGAGCCGCGCCTTTTTTCATTTTAGACATCAGATCGTAATTGATCGATTTTTTAGTCTTATCATTCGCAGGAATGTGAAGAGAAATATAATCGCACTGGCTGTAAAGTACTTCAATTGAATCAAAAACTTTTACGCCTTCAGCCTGCATTTTAGCTTTTTCAACGAACGGATCGAAAGCGCAGATCTCCATACCGAATCCTTTAGCTATGTTCGCTACGAGCCTTCCAACATTGCCGTAAGCGTGGATACCGAGCTTTTTACCTTTCAGCTCGCTTCCGTTGCCTTCAGTGAATCTGTTCCTTGCCATGTAGAGCATGAAACCTATCGCAAGCTCAGCGACCGCATTGGAGTTCTGACCCGGAGTGTTCTGGGCGCAGATCCCTTTTTCTGTAGCTGCTTTTAGATCGATATTATCGTATCCCGCACCGGCTCTTACGATTATTTTCAAAGCTTTTGACGCTGCAATAACATCAGCATCAGCTTTATCGCTTCTGATTATCATCGCATCCGCGTTCTCTACAGCTTTAAGAAGATCAGCTTTGTCTGTATATTTTTCAAGTTTAATAAGTTCGTAACCTGCTTTCTCAAATATCTTTGAAATTCCGTCAACGGCTACTTTTGCGAACGGTTTTTCAGTAGCGAGAAGTACTTTTTTTGACATGCGATACTCCTTATAGAAGTTATTTAGTTTTCTTTGTCAAATTTCTTTATGAAAGCAACAAGTTTTTCTACACCTTCAATAGGCATAGCGTTATATATGCTGGCTCTCATTCCGCCTGTCTTTTTATGTCCGCTCAAAGTTACAAGACCTTCTTTTGCGGCATCTGCAAGGAATTTTTTGTCAAGATCATCTGAAGCTGTTCTGAAAGGAATGTTCATGATCGAGCGGTCTTCTTTATTCTGAACGTGGCACTTGAAAAGTTTGGAGTTGTCGAGTACTTCATAAAGCATTGCAGCTTTCCGGTTATTGATCTTTTCGATCGCAGGAACTCCGCCGATGCTCTGTAAATATTCAAATCCGAGTTTAGCGATATAGATCCCGTAAGTCGGAGGAGTGTTGAACATTGACGCTCCGTCAACATGAGTTTTGTATTTCAGCATTGTAGGCGTTTCAGGTCTTGAATATTCAACAAGGTCTTCTCTGATTATTACTACAGTAACGCCGGCGGGGCCGATGTTTTTCTGAGCGCCCGCATAGATCATCGCGTAATCATTAACATCGATCACTTTGGAAAGAATGTCGGATGACATATCGACAACGAGCGGTTTGCCTTTTACATTCGGGTACTTTTTCCATGAAGTTCCGAAGATCGTATTGTTCGAAGTCATGTGAACGTAGTCCGCGTCAGCTCTGAAATCATTTTCGTTAACTACAGGAAGATGATTAAAAACTTCAGCTTCAGAAGACGCGACCACTTTGACATCTCCGTATCTTTGAGCTTCTTTGATCGCTTTTGTTGACCATTCGCCGGTATTAATATAATCGGCTTTGTTGTTTTTCATAAAGTTCAGAGGAACCATAGCGAACTGCAGTGAAGCTCCGCCCTGAAGAAAAAGAACTTTATAGTTCGCAGGAATATTCATCAGTTCTCTCAAAGATTTCTCAGCCCCGTCAATTATTGACTGGTAAACTTTGGATCTGTGGCTCATTTCCATCACCGACATTCCCGAACCTTCATAATTCATCATCTGTTCAGCTGCTTTTTTCAGAACTGCCTCGGGTAAAACTCCCGGTCCTGCTGAAAAATTATACACTCTTTCTGACATATCCGACTCCTTTTATTGGTTAAAATTATCCATTATAAACCTATTCAGCACTTCAATTTATATTTATGTATAAGTCAAGTCAAGAATTATTTTTTAAACAAAAAACAGCAATTATTCTTATTGATAAATCCTTTTCAATTATTTAGTTTTAGCGTTTAGTTATAAATTGAATGGGAGAACCTTAAATGAAACTGAAAAAAATAATACTGACGGCCGTAGCGGTGATGATATTTTCCTGCACGGACAAACAGGCAATAAAGAGTGAAGGCGGTGAAGTGATGGGAGATCAAGCTTTTGAAATAATAAAAGATTATCCGGCGGCATTGAAAATAAGAACTGAAAATACAATACACGGCAGCGTTCTTTATGACGATTATTCATGGATGAAAGACAGAGAAAGAAAAGATCCGAGGGTTCTGGACCAGATAAAAAGGGAGAATGAGCACGCCGATAAATATATGAAGAACCTTTCAAAACTGGAGAACAAGTTATACAATGAGATCGTAGCGAGAATACTTCAAACCGACATGTCCGTGCCAGTCATGATGGACGATTTTTACTATTATTCGAAAGAGATCGAAGGAAAGCAGTATCCGGTTTACTGCAGAAAGCAACTGAGCATGGACAGAGAAGAGGAAACGGTACTTGATCTTAATGAACTTGCAAATGGGCATGATTATTTTGAGATGGGCGTATATAAAATCAGCCCGGATCATAAATTCCTTGCATATTCAGTTGATACCTCGGGAAATGAAAGATATACATTATACATAAAATACCTTTCAAGAGGCACTCTTTTTCCGGAAACATTTCAGAATGTAAGCGATGTTGAGTGGGCAGAATCAAATAATACATTTTTCTATACTACCATCAACGAAAATGACAGGACAGACAAAGTATTCAGGCATGTTCTGGGAACTTCGGTTGAAAGCGACAGAAAAATGTACTCGGAACAGGACGAATCATTTTATGTCTGGATAGAAAAGACAAAAAGCAGAAAATATCTTTTTATGGGAGCATCGAATAAAAACACTTCGGAAGTGCAATATCTTAAGAGCACAGATCCGATGGGATTTTTTAATCTAATAATGCCCAGGAAAGAAGGAGTCGAGTATTATCCCGACCACAGAGGAGATACTTTTTATATTATGACAAATATAGACAAATCATTCAATTTTAAGGTGGTTTCGGTCAAAGAAAGTTTTCCGTTTGTGGATAAATGGGAGGATTATATACCACACAGAACCGATGTGTATCTCGATGATATCGAGCTTTTCAGCGATAAAATAATCGTTTCCGAGATTAGTAACGGTAAAAGAACGATAAGGGTGCTGGATTACGAATCGCTTCAGGGGCCTGAATTAAAGTTCACAGATAACTGCTACACTGTTTACGGAGGATCAAACCCCATGTTCGATTCTAAAAATTACAGGTATGTCTATGAATCAATGACGACTCCTTATTCCATAATAGAATATAATATGGAGACAGGAGAAAGGAAATACCTGAAGCAGGAACGGGTTCTCGGCGATTTTGATCCGGTACAGTATAAGTCCGAGCTTGTTTTCGCCCCTTCCTCTGACGGATTGACTATACCGATTTCGCTTGTTTACAGAAGGGACAAGTTCAAGCAGGACGGAACAAATCCTTTTTTGCTTGAAGGTTACGGCGCTTACGGAGACTTTAACGATCCGGAATTTTCTATATCGAGAATAAGCCTGCTTGACAGAGGCTTCATCGTGGGTATCGCACACGTAAGAGGGGGTATAGAAAAAGGGAAAAAATGGCATTTCGACGGAATGCTGTTAAAAAAGAAAAATACTTTTACGGACTTCATAGACTGCGCAAGGTATCTTTTTGAGAAGCAATATACTTCTAAAGACAGGCTGATTATTACCGGAGCCAGCGCCGGCGGGCTGTTAGTTGGAGCAGCTTTGAACGAACGCCCCGACTTATTTAAAGCCGCAGTGCTTGAAGTTCCTTTCCTCGATGTGGTCAATACAATGCTCGATTCAACTTTGTCCGCGACAGTATCAGAATACGACGAGTGGGGAAACCCTAACGAAAAAGAATATTTCGATTATATAAGATCATATTGTCCGTATCAGAATATCAAAGCTCAGGATTACCCGGAGATACTTGTAACGGCAGGATTCAATGACCCTCGTGTCAATTACTGGGAGCCTTTAAAATGGGTGGCAAAGCTCAGGGAAAATAAAACGGATAAAAAACAGGTGATCATAAAGACTTCAATGTCGGGTCATGGAGGCTCATCGGGCAGATATGACTATTATCGAGAAACCGCAATGAAGTATGCTTATATACTTTACCAGGCCGGAATAATAGAATAGATATTTGCTTTTGATATTATTTTGAGTATATTTGACGGGTAATTAAAAGGAGTATTCATGAAAAAGAGTATTAAAATTTTAACGATAGTGTTAACCGCAATAATGTTGGTAACTGCGGTCTCCTGCGGGAAAAAAGATGCTTCACAACCTGATCTGAAAAAAGTAAATGAAGACAACCTGAAAGAAAAGAACGGATTGATGTACGAAGCCGCAAATCCTGTACCGTTCACAGGAATCGGACAGAAGTTTACATACAAAGGCGAGCTGGTAAGCGACAAACTTTACAAAAGCGGATTATTACACGGAAAAACAACATATTACTGGTCTAATAAAGGCAAAAAATTCGAGACACTTTTTTATGAAGGTAAAAAACATGGTGAGTCGCTGGAGTGGACTAAAGAAGGAGTGATGGTCCTGAGAGAAAGGTACAAGCACGGAGTAATGGACGGAGTTCAGGAAGCCTGGTATCCAAACGGGAAATTAAGTGCCAGATCAGAGATATCAGACGGATTAAGGGAAGGCAAACATGAATTCTGGTATGAAAACGGAAACAAAAGGTTTGAGGAAGAATATAAGAAAGGAAAAAAGAACGGCTTTAGAAGATACTGGTACGAAAGCGGGAAAATGGAAGGTGAAGGAACTTTTAAAGACGATATAGTTGATGGAAAGACCATAGGCTGGCATCAGAACGGCAACAAAATGTACGAAGGAAGCTACCTAAAAGGAAAGATGAACGGTACTTTTTTAAACTGGTATGAGGAAGGATCAAAGAAATCGGAAGAGAATTTTAAAGATGATATAAAACACTGGGCTTTTAAATATTGGGACAAGGAAGGTAAGCTTATCAAGGAAGAGTATTATAAAGACGGTGTTATGACAACTAAAGATAAATTCACAGGAAAATAATTATGAAAAAAATCTATATACCGTTTATATTGCTTCTTGTTGCAGCGTTAGTATTCACAGTAATAAAGTTTAATTCCAATTCGCTTGATTCAAAATTAGACGGGCTTGAAGACATTATTGACAAATATGAACCGCAGTTCGATGCGATCGAATATGAGTCAAAGGCATATAGCGAAATGATAATCAAATACAACGAAGAAATATTTGCGTGGGCTGAGGTGTTTGAAAGAGAAAGGTATGTTAGGGACGAGAACGGAAGAATTACTTATGATTACGCCAACAAACCGATATTGAATAAAGAATTTAACAACGAAGTTGAGAAAAGGTTTTATGATATTAATAACAGAATGACTCGAATGGTGCTTAGAAAAATACCAAAAAAAGAAAGACCTGCTGAAAACACAGATAATGCAAATCCTCAGACGCCAGGGCAATGATCTTTAAGGATACATACGATGTAATAATAGTCGGCGGCGGACCCGGCGGATGCGTTACGGCTAAAGAATGCGCAGAGAGGGGTTTGGAAGTCCTTCTGCTGGAAAGACACCGTGAGATAGGGATACCTGTCAGATGCGGAGAAGCGGTCGGTATTGCCGGTCTGCTGGAGTTTTTCGATCCGGATCATCCGATAGTAAAAAAATACCGAAAAAAGTATAAAATAAGATTTGTAGCTCCGAACGGCACTCCGCTCGATCTGAATCATGAAAGCGAAGCTGCGGTTCTCGACAGAAAGATATTCGATCATGAACTGGGGATAATGGCTGCATCATCAGGCGCAAAAATTATTGCCGGCGCAAATGTTGCCGGGCTTATCAAGGAAGGCGATTTTGTAGCTGGTGTTGCTGCAGAATATCAAGGTAAGGTTTACCGGATAAGTTCAAAAATCGTCATAGGCGCGGACGGGATCGAATCACGAGTGGGCAGATGGGCAGGAATTAAAACGATACCGAAATTTAATGACATCGAAAGTTGCGTTCAATACACTGCCGCGGGAAAAAACTTTGAAACTGACAGGCTTGATTTTTATTTCGGAAAAGAAATCGCGCCGACCGGATATCTGTGGGTTTTCCCGAAACAGGACGGGACGGCAAATATCGGACTCGGAGTGAACGGCATTTGTTCGAAATCGAAGAAAGCGTCAGCTTACCTAAACGAATTCATGAAGAAAAATTATCCTGATCGTTCGATCGTAAATACTACATGCGGTGGAGTTATTTGCGGAGAAACTCTGGAACAGATATCGGGCAACGGGATCATGCTTGTAGGGGATGCCGCTCACCAGACCAATGCGATCTCGGGAGGCGGAATTATAAATGCCATGAAAGCCGGCAGAATAGCAGCCGAAATAGCATCCAAAGCGCTGAAAACGAATGATGTATCTCGTAAAATGTTGTCGGAATACGACAGGAAATGGGAAAAAATACAGGGCAGTGCGAACCATAAATTTTATATCATCAAAGGTATCATCGAAAATATAGATGATGATACTTTAAACTCAATTACTGAAAAACTGAATAAGCAAAAATTTGAAAAAAGAACTCTTGTGAATATTTTTAAACATGTTCTGATCAAACATCCTAAAATCATTCTTGATCTACCGAAACTTTTTTCATAAAACTTTTTAAGTTGCGGAAATAAATTTTCTTTTCTATATTCTATTAGGTCTGAAGAATTCGGCTTCAGGAAGGTTTAAATATGTAGGAATGTAAATTTATATAAGGAGAGACGAATGAAGAAGTTATTATTGGCTTTTATGCTTGTTTGTGCATTTAGCCTTCTCGGGTATGTTTATATTGACGAGGGATTCGAAAGCGGAACATTTGACACTGTTACTATTACAGATGTTGACGGAGACGGAAATAACTGGCAGGTTTCCGCTATACCGGTCAAAGGCGGAGCTTACTGGGCAGAATCATCAAGTACAGGGCTGACCCCTGACAACGAAATGCTTTTTCCCAGCACATGGATGGAATTAGATGCTTATCTGAATTTCTGGGTAGGCGGGACAGACGCAGGTTACCCTGAACATTATGAAATATACATTGCGGATGACAATATCGATCCGGCAAATTTCATTTTAGTTCATGAGGAAACACTCACTTCCGATTCTCTTAAAAATGTGGAAATAAGCCTCCGTCCGTATTTTCTTCAATTAAACGAATGGTTCTATGACAGCTACATTTCGATCAAGATCAGGCACTACAACATAGATTCCAACGGCGGCACCGCATCATCGCTCGTACTTGATGACTTCAGAGTTATTTATTATCCGACTTTTAACTACGGTTATCCTGCCGAACTTGAACAGGGTTCAGCTGAGCCTTTTAAACCTATGCATCTCGTATGGGATTTCTGGGATTACAGCACCTACGACTCCGGTGGAAGCTATGTTGGCTGGGTGAATACCCCAAAATTATACTACATTATAACCGACGAATTCGGGGCACAGCCGGTTCAGGAAATTGAACTTACTCCTGCCGATTTGGCAAGTGATTTCTGGTGGACATATTATTGCGATATCGCTGGATTTGCAATGGGTACGAAAATCGAGTACTGGTGCGAAGTGATTGACAACTCACCCTACGCTTTGAAAGGCGTTTCAAACCATCTATTTGCTGACTGGGGAGAAGTGAATTTTGAAGAGGGTTTTGAAGGCGGAGTTATGCCTGACGGTTGGACAAGCTTCCAGATAGGAGACGCATGGAGTACTCAGGATAAACCATGGGAAGTCGATGTTGCAAGGCAGAATGTCCATACAGGGTCATTTTCATGCACATCAGCTTCACAAAACAATTTTGGTGTCTGGGTTACAGAAGATTATCTGGTATCACCTGTAAGAAGAATTAACGGAGCTCCGACGCTTAAATATTATGTCAATGCTCAATCAGTCGAAGGATTGACTGAGAAATGGTCAGTTCTTATTTCCACAGAAACAGGGGATTCCATAGATGTTGCCGATTTTGTAGAAATTGCGAACGATTCGATTGTTCCCGGTACTGATCAGACAGTCTGGTATGAAAAAAATATTTTCCTTGGTGACTATTCAGAGCAGTATGTGAGAATTATGTGGAAGCATATTTACACTCCACTTGATAAAAAGCTTGACAGGTTTTTGAACATTGACGACATCAGTATAGCTGAAATGCCGAAATACATAATGGGAGACAACGGAAATGCTGCCATTCCGGATCAAGATTTTGAGATAAATCTTACAGCTACCGACTATTCCGGAATCAATAATGTCACTGTTTATTATACGTTGGAAGGTCAAGCTGAGGCTTCAATCGTTATGTCAGATAACGGGGACGACACTTTTACTGCATTTATTCCCGGGCAGCCGGTCAACAGTAAGTGCTCATGGTATGCAGTCGTGACTGATGATTCAAATTATAGCAACACAACTACAACAGGTATTTACAGCGTTATCTGGTTCGATGAAGGATTGATTCAGTGGGGAAGCGATTACTCAGACTGGCCTGAACCGATGAATAACGGCAATAAAGCCGCAATGGACTGGAATTTCGGTACAAAAGGCAATCTGTATGTGAAATGGATAGAGGTAGGTTTAGCAAGCGCCGCAAATTTAACCTGGAAGATTGTTGAATTTGACGAAACTCCGACAGATGTTGTTATCGGAGACCTTCAAGGAACTCATACTTTTGCTGCCGGCGGAGATTCGTATTCTATCGAAGAAGGTAAAAACACTCCGATTTACGGTCATGTAGCTCTTGAATTTGATTTCGCAAGCTACAATGAGCTAATGCTGGATGAGAGTGGAGATAAAACGCATGCATGGCAGTGGAATTCCGTTACCCAGTGGACTACAAATCTCTGGGGAGCGTTCTATATCAGAATGTATGTTTCTCAGACAGGGATCGAGGACGAATTCGTATCATCAACAACCGAATTATGCCAGAACTATCCTAATCCGTTCAACCCTACAACGAGCATAAGTTTCTATAACAGAATAGCCGGAGATGTCAAACTTACAGTATATAACACTAAAGGCGAGATAGTCGCGACTTTGATAGACGGAAAAATGAATGAAGGGTTCAGAAAAGTTGACTTTAATGCGTCAAAACTTAACAGCGGCGTATATTATTACACTTTGAGAACGCCAGAGAAGACCTTAACTAAGAAAATGGTTCTTGTCAAGTAATTGAAAATCAACCGGCGTTGTCATTTTAATATGATTAATATTGTTGACAATGCCGGTTTTAATTATTATTTTGTATCCGTGTATTTCGGATGCAGAGAAGAGAAAAGGTAATTAAACGAAGGCTTAAGTAATGCTAAAACGCCAAACTCAAATATTAAGAAACCAAAAACAAAGCGGAGGAGTTTTTATGGTAAAATTCAAAATGACAGCGCTCGTAGCGCTGATCGCAATGCTTCTTCTCGCAGTTAGCTTGAATGCGCAGGAAAAAAGAACTTCCTACAAGATCAAGTCTTTCGTTGACGAGAACGGGGAGGTCGTAAATGTTTACAGGTACGCAGGATTCCCACCGAAGGTATTACCTTTAGCCAACACTGAATTACCGAAAGTAATGGCAAAAGACGGCGAAAAAGGATTTTTCGCTTTGACTAATGTGCCTGCTTACACATGGGCATACGGATGTACAGCTACAGCTACAGCTATTATGGCAGCTTATTATGACAATTACGGTGCTCCGACTGTATATACCGGACCGGCAAACGGCGGTGTAGCTCCTCAGACAAGCACTGTATGGCCAACAAGCATACAGCCCGATACTGACGGCAATCCTCTAGCCGCAAGTAAAATAGGTGTTGACGGAAGGACAGAAAAAGGTCACGGCGACGACTATTGGACAGGATATCTTGACGAAGCTACTGACCCATACTATGGAGCATGGACTGAGCACGATTACAATGTCGGACAGCGTTGCGCAGCGGACTTTATGGGAACAAACCAGTGGTATAACTGGGAAAACGCCGACGGTTCAACTTCTATATGGTCAAGCGCGGCAGGCGTTTACGACTATACAGGATCAGAAGGCGCAACTCCCGCATGGAGAGACGGTATTCACGGCGTCAGACTGTTCTATGAAGCTCTCGGTTTGACAGTTGACAGAAACTACACAAGAACTATAACCGGTTATGACGATCCTGATGACGATCCCGATATGGGACCTGCAACAGGCGGATATGAATTCGCAATGTATAAAGCATCTGTTGACCAGGGAAGACCTGTTTACATTCAGGTTGAAGGCCACTCGATGATAGGTTTCGGTTATGATGATACGGCAACACCGCAGACGCTTTATTTAAGAGATACATGGGATACTAACACAAGCCAGACCGCGCACTCGATGCCTTGGGGCGGAGTGTACAGCGCGATGCAGCATTATGCTATTTCCGAGATCATTCTCGGAACCGAATGCTACTATGCAGTACCTGAGAATGTTTTTGCTCTGAACAACAACAGAGTAGTAACAATCACTTGGGATGATCCTTCAAAAGGAACCAAGACAATGAGCTACAACGTTTATAGAGACGGAAACGCAACTCCGATCGCTACAGGCGTGACTGCAACTTCATATCAGGACACCGGAGCTTCTGACGGAACACATTACTGGTCAGTAAAAGCCGTTTATCTTGATCCTGATCCTGATGTTACTTCTTTTATGTCAGCAGTTGCTTATGCTTATGTGTCTGTTTCTGTGCTTAACTTCACTGATGATTTTGAAAGAACAGTAATAACTGATAAATGGTTATTCAATCCTACAACAGGATATTGGGGAAGAGACACTGTATTAAAATATGCAGGACTTGCTGCATTGGCAGACAGCCCTAACGCAAA
>Ga0209800_10002055_pt1 | contig 18711 bp, 14 predicted proteins | sample Higcelweek8metaG_FD_187174 | JGI IMG/M metagenome (GOLD analysis project Ga0209800, IMG submission 187174) | Freshwater pond sediment microbial communities from the University of Edinburgh, under environmental carbon perturbations - High... | ecosystem: Environmental > Aquatic > Freshwater >...
GATGTTTTTGATGATGGAATATCTATACAAAAATACCTAATTATTTTTTTCAAAATATATTTAGAAATCTTGGCTTTTACTAGCATAGATTTAGTATAGCATAAGTGCTTTTGCTAGTCTAGAGCCTAAATAAAATTTAATTTAAATATCTTGCAATTTATATTAAAATAGTATATATTTATATTAAAGTTGTTAATAATTAATTTAATTTAATAATACCTTAAATGGTATATAAAACATTTATAAATTTTGGCATTTATTTTTTTTAAAAAATTACTTGCCATTACGCTCTTAATTTAAAAACTTAATATTTTATCACAAAAAATTAAGTCTGATTTATCCAATAATATTTTACCGTGTTTTAGAGTTTAATGGCTTAATTTTTTAAAAAAAATAAATGCCAAAATTTATATTTTTTTAAAAAAAATTTATGCAAGAAGAAAAAACAGGGATGCTAAAAAATTTTTTAGAAATCCCCTATGATGAATTAGAAAAAATGAATTTGAAAATGATTCATAACGCTCAAACAAAAAAAGAAACAGAAATAAAAAATGAAATTATTGATTATTTAAAAAAAGAAGAAAGAATCAAAGCTGTCACTATTTGTTTTTCTAATATTGAGGGTCGCTTACATATGCTTGATTATAATAAAAAGTTTTTCTTAGATTCTTACGAGAATCTCACCTTCGATGGTTCATCAATTCGTGGTTTTAGTGACATTACAGAGTCTGATCTTTATTTAGAAGTTGATTGGACTAGCTTTATGTATCTGCCTGCTGATGTTTTTGGCCCTGGAAAAGTAATTATTTTTGCTTATGTTTTGAACACTGACAAAACAAAACACACTTCAGATTTTCGCGGTCAGCTTAAAAATTATTTAGATGAATTGAAAAAAACTAAAAATATAATCCCTCATTCAGCAGCCGAAGTTGAAGGATTTTTATTAAAAGGACGTAATGCTGAAATAGAATATGACAAACTAAAAGGATTTTCTCTTATTTCCACAGGTGGATATTATCATTCTTTGCCAATGGATATCTTGAGAAAATTTATAGACAAATCTGCCGAAGCTCAAAGAGCTATGGGCTTTACTAATGAAAAAGATCATTGCGAAGTTGCACCATCACAATTTGAATTAAACTTTTCTTATGCCGACTTATTACGAACTGCAGATAGAATACAGCTTTATAAACTAGTTTGCCGACAAATCGCCTCTGATATGGATATGACAGCTTCATTTTTACCAAAACCAATTGCTAATATAAATGGCAATGGTATGCACATCAATTTTTCTTTGTCTAAAGATAATAAAAATATTTTTTATGATGCTCGTGGAAAAAATAATTTGTCAAAAATAGCTTGGGACGCTATTAACAAAATTCTAAATCACGCCTCAGAGCTTAGTTTGATTTTGAATCCTTCAGTTAATGCCTATAGAAGACTTGATCCAAACTTTGAAGCACCAAACAAAATCCAAGTCTCATCCAAAGATCGTAGCTCAATGATTCGAATTCCAGCAGGAAATGAAAAAACAACTCGCATAGAAGTTCGCTCAGTTGCTCCTGATGCTAATCCATATTTAGTTTTATTCTCTTTAGCTAAAACTGTTTTTCAAGGAGAAGAGCTAAAACAAGAAAACGACAAAAGACCAAGATCAAGATTTTTGCCAGGCAATATTAATGATGCTATAAAAATCTTCAAAAGCAGTCCTTTTATAGACAAAATCTTAAGTCCCCTAACAAAAGAAAAATATCTAGAATACAAAACATCAGTCGCCAATCGCAGTCCTCGCCAGTTAGGAACAATTGTTAAAACTTCAGAAGTTATCTTTCATCACGAAATAACTAATCAGATACTTTGGAATAAGTTTTAGTAAAATCTAAAAACAAAAAAACAAGTTTTTTACTTGTTTTTTTGTTTTAAAAATATTTAATAAAAAAAATAAAATTTAAACATTTAATTCCACCTCCACTTTTTTTCGTTTCTTATTCCAATTCACCCCAATTTTTACAATATGCTGATACAAATCTTTATATTGCTCAGTATATTTCTCATCAATCTGTGCAATTGCTTTTTTCGTGCTTTCATTTATTTTTACTTCTAAGACATAGATGGTATTGTCTTTTGGAATATGAAAATCTATTCGGCCCTTAATGTTTTGTGTTTCTGGCCAATAGTAAATTGAGTTCATACGAATAGCTACGCCTAAGAGTGTTTTGAACCAGCCTTCTGGATTTTTATTTAGCCAGTCATAGGGAGTTGTTGATAAAATGTCGTAGATTAAAAAATGGATGCTTGATTGTAGTGATTCTTTGTCTTTGTTAAAAATTGCGTTTACTATTTTATCAGAAGTTTCTCGCCATTTATACAGATTTACGCTTTCTTGATAAGCTAAAGACAAAAAATATTCTCCCATGACTGTTTCTGTTTCTTTGTTTGGAAAATTTAATAAATAAAATCTATCTTCAATTACTTTTTTTATAGTCAAATATCCACTATTCAAAAACAATATTTCAATCTTTAATTTACTTAAATCTTGCACTCGCAATTCTGTTTCTGTGATCATTAGTTCATTATTTTTTACTTTTTCAAACATTTCCTGAATATTAGTAGAGCTATCTTTGATATAATTTCTAACCGCGCTTGGAATACCCGTATCTGCCCAATAATATCCAAATTGTTTTTTGACAAAAAAATTGTTAATATCCCAAGGATTATATAGTTTTAAACTATCATCGCCAAAATTAAATCCATTATAATCAATTTTTAATTTTTCAACTAACTTCTCGTAGCTAAGGTTTTTTTCTTTAGCAATTTCTTTAATTTCCAATGTAAAATTACTTTCCATTTCTTCTTGTGTGTAGCCAATCAAATCTAAGTGACCACCTTTGAAAGTAATATCATCCAGATTATTCAAAACAGAAAAAACACTCATTTTCATAAGCTTTGTAAGACCTGTGAGAAAAAATAATCTAATGTATTGATCATTGTCTTTGACTGGGGCGTAAAAACTGCTAAAAAATTTGCGGACTTCTTCTGCTTTTTCTGTGTTTTTTAGGTGTGCTAAGACTGGTTTGTCGTATTCGTCTACAATGATTACTGTTTTTTTGCCTGTTTCTTTATATATTTCTTCTAAAATATATAATAAATTAAATTTTTCATATTCACCTATTTTCTTTTCAATCAATTTATTTTCTGAATTTTTATAAAAAACTTTAGCAGTATTTTGAATAAACTCTTCTAAATTTTGATCATCTGTGTATGAAGAAAAACTTAAATGCATTACTGGGTTTGTTTCTCTGAAATTCCATTTCTTTTCAATGTATAGATCTTTAAACAAATCTTTTTCTCCCAAGAATAGGTATTTGATTGTAGATAGTAAAAGACTTTTACCAAATCTACGAGGGCGAGAAAAAAAATAATGAACCGTATCACTGCTTAATAAATCATATAATTGTTTAGTTTTATCAAGATAAAAAGCATTTTTTTCTCGCAATACTTTAAAATCCTGAATTCCGATGGCTATGTTTTTCATATATTTTAATTAAATTTAATATGTTTTTATCATATCATAATTTCTAAAAATTACAACACAAAAGGCTTATTTAAAAAAATACTGAAATAAAATTATTTAATAAAAATTTTTTCATCTCTACCTACAAATAGTCCTTAACGCATTAAAAATTACTTTTAAATGATGTAATCCTTTGTAAATTGGTGTGATTTTTTTGTCAATTTTTAATAATTCATAAACAGCAATCTGGGCAGAGCGAATAGAATATTCTACTGTAAAAACAACATCGCAAGGAATCTCGCAATATTGTCCCAAGAAAGCAAAATTGCTTGAGTTAGCAGGAACAACTAATGGTCTATCGCTTATTTTTCTTGGCAAAAAATGGCTAGTGACATAAGGAGTGGTGCATGGGATACAAATTGATTTTTTTAAAATTTCATTTAGACGATCTTCAAAACCTAAATGATAGATCAGCTCAGTTAGTATTTCAGCTCCAGTGCATTCTGACATTTTTTTCTTAACAAAATTCCCCTCTCGCTCTGAAAATAATCCAAAACCCCAACAAAGATCTATCTCTTTTGTTTGATTAAGAAAATATGGTTTGTATGACAAAACCAAAGATATTAGCCAGTTAGAATCAAGCAGATTAACTCCTCCAAAAGAAGTTACTTTTTTGTGAACAAACTTTTCCATTAAATTAAAAAACAATGGATCACGCAAAGTAATTGTAAAAGAAGTCCATCTTGACTTATCAAGATGAGTATTAAAAACAGCTGGTGTTCCAAATGTTTGCTCGTTTTTACTTATATTTTCCCAAAGCATCCATGCTCCTGATTTTGATTTATCATTTAGCAAAGCTGGTTTTTTCATTGAACCAAGACTAGAGTTAGCAACGATTGATCCAAGTGTCACAAAAACATAATCATCACGACCAACAATCATCCGTCCCGATCTACCCTCTTGTTCATAATAGATATTACTCACTCTTTTTTTGTCATTATCGGAAATGAATTTTAAATTTGTTATTTTTGTATTTGTGACAAACTCAACTCCTTGTTTTTTTAGCCAATCTACAATAGGTAAAACCATAAATTCATATTGATTGTATGGTGATATTTCTATTGTTTCTAGTGTGTCAATACTTGGAAAACTTTGAATAAACCTAATAAAATATCGTCTAAACTCTATAGCACTATGCCAAGGCTGAAAAGCAAAAACTGTGCAAAATTCATACCAAAAATTAGAATCAAAAAAAGAAGAAGAGAAAAAGTCTCTAATTGCAAGATCTTCTAAATCAATTTCTTTTTTAAACAACAAAGTAATTAATTTCATTCTATCGCTAAAATTTAATTTCAACGGTCTTGAATCAATAGCTTCTTTGTTCCTGATTAATCTTGATTTTGAATAGGATTTATTTTTTTTGTTAAACTCAACAAATTCTTCACGAAGCGTTTTCCCCTTCTTGTTTAAAGATGGAATAGAAGACAATAAATCAAAAGTGCAACTAAAAGCCTCTTCTTCAAACATCCTAATCCCTCGCATAACATAGCCATCGGACTCAGACAAATCTTGAGCATCCAGACTACCGCCTATTTTTTTAGCTTCATCAAATATTTTGATTTTTTTGCCATCCGCTAATCCATCTTTAATAAGATAAACAGCACTAGAAAGTGAGGCAATCCCACCACCAATGATAAAAAATTTTGATTTTTTTTCTAAAGCCATAAGAAATAATAAATTTAAATTTATAATTAACCATATTGTAACAAAAAAAACAAATCAATTAAAATAATTCATTCCCTTTTTAACAGCTTTTTTAATCTTCATAAGTTGCTTATCATTAAGTTGATTTGCACCATCAATAGAATATCCTTTTGCTTTTATCCCACAAAAACCCAAAACATCACTTGATAGCCATAATTATTCGTAGATTTTTTGATCTAAGAGTTTTTTTGGTTTTTGTAATTCTGTTGCATTTTTAGGAGAAATAATACTTTTTCCTGTTTGTTTTTCTAATGTTATTCTTGCTTGTTTTGCAACATTCCCACCTTCTTTTGCTACTTTTTTATTTGCATTTAATCCCCTTGGCTTTTGTTCTTTTGAAATTTCAGCAGTAGAAGCTTCGGCAAGCATATTTAAAACAAGCTCAAGATTCGTCATGTTATCTCTCAAATTTTGTTTTTTGAGACCTTTGAAGTTTTTATATTGTTTTACTGATTTATCTGCCCAAGCTTTTGTGATTTCATCTGTTAAAATTGCATATTCTAATCCTTCTTTCATTCCTCTTTCCATCCATTCATCAGTAAGTTCTTTTCTAACTTCAATACTTTTCAGTCTTTGATTTATCCAATCTTTGGAATATCCTTTTTTGAGATATGTTTTCATTACTCGATCAATTGCCAGTTCTGGATCTTCTGTTTCTTCAATTCTTTCATAGCCAACTTTTGCAAGCCAAAGTTTAAAAGGTTCAGCTTTTGGTGATGGAATGGATTGAACAAGTCTTAAGATATTTTCTGTATCTAAAACATCCGTTTCATAAAATTTCCCATCTAAAGCCTTCATTTTCAGTTGTCCGATTTTTTCGGACAACTCACTTCCTTCTTCTGTAAGCTTCTTTTTGAGATCATTCCAATATTTTCTTGGTCTTTGACTATCTGTTAAACTTTCAATAACATCAACAACGGAAAAATACCAAAGTTCTTTTTCTTCGTCCCAATGACGACGGACTTTTTTTTGATGAAACAAAATTATTGAATTTTCTTTTTTCATAGTATTTATGCAAAATTAAATTTAAAAAATTTGAATTAAATTTTCTTTGCCATAAAAAAGTTTTTTATCTTTTAAAATATTGCATTCATAATATACTATTTTTCTTTAATTTTTCCTCTTTAAATTAAATCATAACTAATCAAATTATAACAAAAAAATAAAATAAATAAAAGAGTTTTGTCTAATACAAAATATTACCCAAATAAAAAAAATAATCAATTATCAAAATAACTCATTCCTTGTCCAACAGTTTTTCCAATTTTCATAAGTTGCTTATCATTAAGTTGATTTGCGCCATCAATAGAATATCCTTTTGCTTTTATTCCACAAAAACCCAAAACATCATTTTTTAAAACCTTTAATGCCCTATCACCTACAATAAATTTAGAAAAAATTCTAGGTCCACCTGTTGTTGAAAAAACAAGAGCTTTGCCAGTTAAAAGTTTTTTTGGAAATTTTCCTTCATAACGAAAAGCAAAACCAGATACAAAAACTCTATCAATAAAACCTTTCAAAATGGCTGGCATATTATTCCACCAAGTTGGATAAATAAAAATAAATTGATTATTATTTTTTATCAATTCTTGTATTTTTTTATTTTCATCACTAACATTTTTATTCCCAGAAGTATAATGTTCTGCTTGTGATAATATTGGATTATAATTCATTTCATACAAATCAAGGATTTTATATTCTTGATTTTTTTTGTTTAAAAAACTAATTACTTCTTGTAAAATTTTTCCTGAATGTCCTAGCTTATTAGGATGAGCGTAAATTATTAGCATAAGTTTGTGTAATTTTTTTTTATAAATCTACCTACAAATAGTCCTTAATGCATTAAAAATTACTTTTAAATGATGTAATCCTTTATAAATTGGTGTGATTTTTTTGTCAATTTTTAATAATTCATAAAAAGCAATCTGGGCAGAGCGAAATTGCTTGAATTAGCTGGAATAACTAAATTAAATTTTTTTAGCTTCATCAAAAATTTTGATTTTTTTTCTAAAGCCATAAGAAATTATATATTTATCTTTTATTAAGAAGAAAAATAAAATTTTAATTTATGTATTATTTATTCCAAATATTTTTAGCAAAGCTCCAACAATACTTTACAACCACAAGAATAATAAATAAATAAATTATATATTGCAAAATTAAAAATACTAAATACACAAGATTGATAGTAATATCTTGCACGACTTTATTAATATCTCTAACAAATACTTTAACTGCATTTTTCCAAGAATCTTTTAAGTTTTGTCCATCAACAAATTTATTCTCTCCTATATAAATATCAAAATATGTATATTCTAATCGATCAAGCTGTTCTGCTTTAGATCTATTTATTCTTTCTAATTGTGCATTTGTCTCTATTTTTTCCTGTGCTAACCTTTCAATAATTTTAATTTTACTATCAATAATTTTAGCTAGACTTTCTACATCTTTAGTTTTTGTAGCTAACTCCGTAATATCATCATAAGCTTTAACAGCATTATTTAATGTCTCTTCAATTGAATCCATTTTCTTCTCCAATATTTCTATTTCACTAGTATAATCGTCTACTAATTTCTTGATTGTATAAATATTTTCATTTAGTTCTTTAGGATCCAAATTTTCAATAATCTCTAATATTTCTTTTACGCTATTATGTTTAACTTTAAAACTATAATTACAATTTCGTTCATATTTATTAGCATTTTCAAAAATAACATCATCGCGTGATTTTAAATCAGCTATTTTTTGACAAATATTTTCTAAATGACGAGTTTCAATAATTGCATTATATTCAGTTACTTCAAAATTTTCGGCATCATCACCGATTACAATATTATCATCCACTGGAGCAGTTGATGATTCTGGTGTCATTACATTTCTTACAGATAATCCAATCGCCCCATTATTACCATAATCCATATCCGTAGCATATTTTTCATCAGTATTATATTTTGAATTTAAAGAATCTATATCTTGAGAAATTGAACTTTTAGGAAATAAAGAGTTAAAAGAAGATCCTATTAAATTAAAGGCTAAGGCAATTAAAATAATAACAAGCAAAGCTAATCCGGCAATTTTAAAAATATTTACCGGCTTTAAATTAAAATTGTTTGGAAATTGCATATTTTTTATTTAAAGATTAATTATAAAATTAAAGAATTTATTTTTTATTTTTTAAAAATTTTTCGATGTTTGGTTTAAAATATTTTTCTCCTTTCACTATTTTGTATTGATGATAATCTTTACTCATGTTAGAGCTATGTATTTCCCGAAAAATATCTTCAATTACGTCTTGCAACCCATGCTCCAAGATTGTCCCATAAACAACATATAAAATATCACACATTTCTTTGGCTATGTTTTCTAAGTCTTTATTTCGAACCCCATCTATGTATTCCCTTACTTCTTCTTCCATTAAACTGTATCTTAAGCCAGATCTATCGTCTGGTATTAATGATGGTTTATTTAGAGTTGGAACATGAAATTTTTTATGAAACTCATTCACAAAATTTAGTTGTTTTATCATAAATTGTATTATCAAAATCAAAAAAAGCTAGTTTTCTCATATTTGTTTTTAATAATAATATGTAAAAAAGTCAGAAAAAAGAAAAAAATATTTTGCATAACTAATTTATATACAAAATATTTTCGTATATAATACAAAATATTACTATATATATGAATATTTTGTATATGTGTATAATTAAATTATAATTAAAGTATAACAAAAAAATAAAAAAAATAAAAGCTCTATCACCTACAATATTTTTTATTTCTGACATTTCTCACAATAACTCGTCCCTCGTCCGGCTAATCTAATTTTTTTTATTTTTTCTTGTTTACAATTTTGACAAAACTCCCCTTCTTTTTGATAAACTTTTAAAAACTTAAGAAATCCACCTTTATTACCATCAGCATCAACATAGTTATTAAAAGTAGTTCCTCTTTCTTTAATTGCTTTTTGTAAAATTTTTTTAATTGAATTATAAAGATTTTTTATTTCATCATCATTTAATGAGCTTGTATTTCTTTTTGGGTTAACTAAAGAAGCAAACAATATTTCATCAGCATAAATATTTCCAATTCCTACTACATATTTTTGATTTAGCAGAAATGCTTTAATATTTGTTTTTTTGTTTTTTAATAATTTTTTTAAAAAATCTTGAGAAAAATTTTTATCAAAAGGTTCTATGCCATAAGTACTTAAATATTGATTTAATGTTTCTTTTGTAAAAATTTTTGCCATAGCAAACTGTCTTAAATCATTAAAAAACAATTTTCCGTTATTAGCAAAACTAAAAATAACATGAGAATATTTATTAGGCAATTCAAGTAAATCTTTTTCCTGACTATGCCCACCAGCAATAATTTCTTTTTCTTTTTGATAAATCAACTGCCCAGTCATTCTTAGATGAATTACTAAAAAATAATCACCTTTTGCCAACTCAAAAATCAAGAATTTAGCTCTTCTTGTTATTTTTTTAAAACTATTATTTTTTAAGATTGAAACAAATTCTTCTTTTGAATTCTTAACAATTTTTTCTAAACGAACTTCAATATTAATTATTTTTTCATTAAGAATTTTTTTCCTTAAATCATTAACAATTGTTTCAACCTCAGGAAGCTCAGGCATTTAATTTAAGTAAATAATAAAATAAATGTTTTCTTATGTTGGTATTATTTTAAATTTAATATTATTTTTTCTATCATTCCCGCCCCGTTAAACGGGATAAACTTCGGCGGGAATCTAGGTGTATAAAGTAATGATTTTTTAAATTAAAACTAAACTATTTAAATACTCAATATTACGCTTTAAGATTTTTTTTAAAACAATATTTTTACTACGCGATTCCTAGATTCCCTTCCCTCACTTCGTTCGCCGGGAATGACAGAAAAGCTGAATTTAAAATAATACCACTATATTTTATGATTTAATTGTAAGGTATTTAATTAAAACAAAATAGCTTTTATTTTTTTTATGATAATCTTATTCTTTTTTAAATTTTTATTAAGAAATTTTTTAAAAACTCCATATTTTCTTAATCTCTTTTCTTCTTCTAAAAAACAAATAAATCCTAAAAAAAGAAAAACAAGTCCAGGAATAACAGGAAAAACAAGACCAACTAAGCCAATTAAAATTGAAATTATACCTAACCAAAAGAAAATCAGTCTTTTTATAAATTTTATTTGAAAAATTTTTTTCATATATGTTAAATTTTATCTTATTCAAGCAATAATAACACAAAATTTAACTATTGTCAAGGGGGCTAAGGTTTTTAAAAAAATTTACTCCACAAAAAATTCTTTTTTTATCTTTTTATCATCATTTTCTCTTTTCAAATCAATCTTTTCCCTAGCTTTTTCTCGTAATTCTTCAATATTATATTTTGCTAATTCTTTACTTCTTTTTGTTAAATATTCTTGATTATTTAATTCAGGATTTTCAATTACTTCTGCTAATAAACAATCAAGAATAGCTCCTATTATTTTTCCTGGTGAAATATTTAATAATTTCATAATATCTTCACCATTTATTTTTAACATTTTTACAGAAACAGGATCATTTTGAACTTTTTTCATTAAATATTCAAGATGGCGAAGCTTATATGGCTTTGCTTTTGCAGTGCCTGAACCTAATCTATCAGCAATTCTAAGATCAATTAAATCTTTTAAATTTTCTTTTCCTACTTTACTAATCAATCTTCTCACAGATGCTTCAGTAACTTCACCAACATTATAATAAAACATATGATTTCTAACCAGTTTAGTTACTCTTTCTATATCTTTAGTAGCAAATTTTAACCTTTGCATAATTTTAAAGCTTATTTTTTCTCCAATATATTCATGATTATAAAAAGTAGCACTTCCATCAATTATTTTTTTTGATTTTGGTTTTCCAATATCATGTAAAAGAGAAGCAAATTTTACTTGCCAGTCTGCATTTGGACAATTTTTTAATGACAAAACTAAATGTTTAAACACTGTATAAGTATGATGATGGTTTTGCTTCATTCCAACTCCTTCAAGTATTTCTGGAATAATATATTGCAAAAGTTTTGTTTCATACAAAAGCATTATACCCTCATAAGCGTGATTTGAATCTAAAATTTTTACAAATTCATCTTTTATTCTTTCTTTTGCTATAAACTTAATACTACCAGCCATTTTAGTAATAGCTCTTTGTGTTTTTGGCTCTATTTCAAAATTAAGCTGACAAGCAAAACGAATAGCTCTCATCATTCGCAAAGCATCTTCTCTAAATCTATCAATCGGCTCACCCACTGCTCTAATTATTTTTTTTTCAATATCTGCTTGTCCGCCAAACAAATCAACTATTTTTTCATCAAGTGAAGAAAAGGCCATAGCATTAACAGTAAAATCTCTTCTTTCCAAATCTTTATCTAACTCTGTTTCAAAAATCACTTCATCTGGTCTTCTACGATCAGAATATCCATGTTCAGATCTGTAAGTAGTTATTTCCAAAATATGTTCACATTCACCTTCTTTGTTTTTTATTTTAACTAAAACAGTTCCAAAATTATTTTCATACTTGGAGTCAGTAAAAATATCTAAAATGTTCAGAGGCACAGCATTAGTTGTAATATCCCAATCTTTTGGCTCTTTTTTCATTAACAAATCACGAACACAGCCACCAACGAGATAAGCTTCAAATCCATTTTCTTTTATTTTATTTAAAGTTTTAATTACATAATCAGGAATAAGCATAATTGACAAAGAAATTTTATTTTTTAATAAAAAAATGTTATACTATAATTTACCGTAAAGGAATTTCAATATTATTCAATTCCTTTTCCTCCTCTCGCGAGAGGAGGGGTAAATTAAGTGCCGAAGGCTTAATTTATATATTACTTATAAAAAAAAATTATTGCAAGTTTTTAATTTTTAATTTTTTAAATTTTATGTCAAAATTTATTATTGAAGGAGGTCATCAATTATCAGGAGAAATAGAAGTAAAAGGAGCGAAAAATTCTGCTTTAAAAATAATACCAGCTTCCATACTTTCTAGCGAAGAAATAAAAATAACTAATTTACCAAATATTGAAGATGTTAATAAATCTTTAAATTTATTAAGTACTATCGGAGCTGAAGTAAATAATACTAAAGATGGAGTTATTATAAAGACTAACAATATCAAAAGTGCAAACCTAAGTCCTGAAATTGCTGGCAAATTCAGAGCATCAATTATGTTTGTTGGACCACTGTTAGCCAGATTTGGACAAGCTATTTTTCCTATGCCAGGAGGATGTAACCTAGCAAGCGGAGCAAAGCGTCCTATTAATCTTTTTCTTGATGGATTTGAGAAGTTTGGTGCACAAATAAAAAAACAAGAAAATTATTATGAATTAAGTGCTACAAGGTTAAAAGGTTGTGATTTTTTCTTTCCAGTTGTAAGTGTTACTGCTACTGAAAGTTTAATGATGACTGCAACTTTAGCAGATGGTGTTACTAGATTAAGAAATTGTGCAATGGAACCTGAAATCAAGGCTTTGGCTGATTATTTAAATGAAAATGGAGCCAAAATTGACGGAGCAGGAACTCCTACTATTACTATAACAGGAGTTGAAAAAATTAGTGCTAGTACTTTTGAAGTTATTCCAGATAGGATTGAGACAGGATCTTTTGCAATTATGGCGGCTATAACAAAATCAAATCTTTTGATAAAAAATTGTAATCCAGAACATATTGAAATTTTATTAGAAATTTTTAATCATATTGGAGTGCCTTTTGAAAAGCATAAAAATGCTATTGAAATTAAAGAAGCTAAAAAAATATTACCTTATAGTATCAAAACTCACGAATATCCAGGTTTTCCAACTGATTTACAATCTCCTTACACAATTCTTATGACGCAAGCTAATGGAACTTCATTAATTCATGAAACAATTTATGATAGACGATTACTTTATACTGATATGTTAATGCAAATGGGAGCTGATATTACAATGTGTGATCCTCACCGAGTGGTTATTAATGGACCAACTAAACTTTATGGGAAAAAATTAGCAAGTCCTGATTTGCGTGCAGGAATTGCACTTGTAATTGCTGCGTTAGTTGCCAAAGGAACAACAGAAATAGACAATATTTATCAAATTGATCGTGGTTATGAAGATATTGATACACGTTTAAGAAAAATAGGTGCCAATATTATGCGGATTAATTCTTTAAAATTATAATTATGACTCAAAAAACAAGAAAAATACTATATTACTCTTTTGTTTTAATGTTTTTAATTATTACTCCTTTAATTATTATTTATGCTAATGGTTATCAATTAGGAAAAAATTTAAAACTAGAAAAAACTGGGATGTTGATCATAGAAACTAATCCATCAGAAGCTACTATTTATTTAAATGATAAAGTTCAACAAAATATTTTTAAAAAAATATTTTCTTTTGACGATGAAAGTCATTTAATCAAAACTCCTGCTAAAATAAAAAACTTAAAAGCAGGAAAGTATGAATTAAAACTAGAATTAAAAGATTATTGGACTTGGAAGAAAGAAATTGAAATTGAGTCTGGAAAAACAGTTTTTTTAGAAAACATTATTTTATTCAAAAAAGAATTGCCTTCTCTGTTATTTGATAAAGAAAATATTAAAAATGTTACTATTTCTAATAACAAAAAATATTTAAGTGTTACAAGTGATACTGATACAAGTATTATTAATTTAATTTCTGAAAAAGTAATAAAAGAAATCAAACAAGCAAGTAGCTCTAAGTTATTTGATTTTTATGAACAATGTTTGTGGTCTCCTCTTGATAAAAAAACTTTAATTAGTGGAGAAATTTGTAATATTAATAATGATGAAGAAAATTTAAAAATTTTTGATTTACTTGGTCAGGATATAGAAAATATTAAATGGATTGGAGAAGATGAATTTTTTTACAAAACAAAAAATTCTCTTAATAAATATTTATTATCTACTCAAAAAAATGAAAGTTTAATTAATAATTTGGAAATAATTGATTATATTGTTTCTAATAATGACTTATATTTTTTAGAAAAAAGAGATAATAATACTTTTTTAAGTATTTTTGATATAGAAAAAAAAGAAAAAAAACAAGAAATAAAAATACCTAATTCAGATTATAAATTCACAGAAAGTAATGATAATTTTATCAATCTTTTAAATACAAAACAAAATATTCTATATTTAATTAATAAAAATCAACAAAGTAATTTGATTTATGATTCTATTGGCGATGTTCAAAAAGTTTTTTGGATTGATAATTCAAAATTAATTTATATAAATGATTTTGAAATTTGGACTTATGATGCTAGCTCTTATAAAAAGAGTTTAGTTAGAAGAATTAGCGAGAAAATAAATAACATTTCTTGGCAAGAAGAAAAAAATTATATTATTTATGCTACAAAATCTTCAATTAACATAATTGATTTAAAAAAAGAAAAAAACAATATCATTGAACTTGTGAATTTACCTGAAATTAATTATTTTTTCTCCAATGAAGATGGCAATATCTTGTATTTTTATGCAAAAATTGGAAACAAAGAAGGAATTTATAGATTATCTATCTAAAATTTAATATTTATTTTTTTAATTCCAAACAAACCCTCACGAATTCCACAAACAAAGGATGAGGATCTAGTGGTCTTGAAATGTATTCAGGATGAAACTGAGTGCCTATAAAAAATGGATGATCTGTGATTTCTATTGCTTCTACTATTTGTCCATCTGGTGAAGTTCCTGCTATTGTCAAACCTTTTTTTACTAATTCATCTTTAAAAGCATTATTAAATTCATAACGATGTCTGTGTCGCTCTGAAATTATTTTATCAAATTTAAATTTAGACGCATACGCTTTTGCTAAATGAGTGTTTTCTATTATCAAACAAGGCCAGCCACCAAGACGAATTGTGCCTCCATATTGTTTTTTTTCTATTAATTCTTTTTGACCAGGCATAATGTGGATTACTGGATGTTTTGTGTCTGGATTTACTTCTTCTGAATTAGCATCAGTCATTCCGCAAACATTTCTGGCAAATTCAATTACTGCCATTTGCATTCCATAACAAAGCCCGAAATATGGCACTTTGTTTTCTCTACAATATTTTATAGTAGCAATTTTCCCTTCTGATCCTCTGCTTCCCCAACCTTGAGGAACAATAATTCCATCATATTTTTTTAAAGTTTCTGTGCCATTTTCTTCAATTTCTGAAGTATTTATCCAATGTAATTTTACCTTAGCATTATTTGCAAATCCTCCGTGTTTAATAGCTTCAATCACGGAGATATAAGAATCTGATAAATTAAAATCACCTGTTTCAAAATATTTTCCAACAATTCCAATTTCAACTTCTTTTTCTAATTTCTTAGTTATTTCAAGCATTTTTTTCCACTCAACTAAAGAGTCTTGTCTTGTTGTTAATCCAAACTTTTCTAAAATACGATCTCCAAAATTATCTTTTTCAAAATTAAGAGGAATATCATAAATAGAATCAACATCAGGTGCACTGATTACAGCATCTCTTGCTACATTACAATGAATAGCGATTTTTTTTCTTCTAGGTTCATCAATATCCAATTCTGCTCTAGCTATAATAAAATCAGGCTGAATCCCTGCATGATTTAAATTTCGCACAGCGTGTTGAGTTGGTTTTGTCTTCATTTCACCGATTTTATTTGGAATAGGAAGATAGCTTACCATTACAAAAAGAATATCTTTTGGATTTTCTAATTTCATATAACGAGCTGCTTCTAAAAATAACAAATTTTCATATTCTCCGACTGTCCCACCAATTTCAATTACCATAATTTCTGCATTTGTTTTTAAAACAGCTTTTTCAATTCGTTCTCTAATTTCAATTGGAATATGAGGCACTACTTGCACGCATTTGCCTTTGTATTCAAGATTTCGTTCTTTTGCTATTACAGATTGATACACTCTACCTGTAGTCATATAGTTTTCTCTGTAAATATTTTTACCAAGAAATCGTTCATAATTTCCAAGGTCTTGATCAGTTTCGTCACCATCTTCAGTCACAAAAACTTCTCCATGTTCAATCGGATTCATAGTTCCAGCATCAACATTAACATAAGGATCAACCTTCATAGCACTAACATTAAAACCTTTTGATTGCAAAATTTGACAAATTGATGCTGTAGTTATACCTTTTCCAACACCAGACATAACTCCACCAACTACAAAGATAAACTTAGTAGATTTTTTTTCATTTTCATTTGACATAGGGATGTTTAATTAATTACGAATTTGCAATTACAAATTACAAATTTTAATTAATTAGTATTTTAAAAAATTTTAAATCATAATAAAATGAATTCGTAATTAATAATTCGTAATTCGTAATTAATTTAGTATTTCTATTGCTTTATCCATTTGAGGGTCTGTGTCTGTTTGATAATTTTCTTTTGTATATTCAACTTCTTCATCAGGCATTATTCCTTCATCATTAATACTTCTTCCTTTTGGAGTAAGCCATTTGGCAATTGTTATCTTAATAGATGAACCATCTTCAAAATCTTTTAGTGACTGAACTGATCCTTTGCCATAGGTTTTTTTGCCAATTATTTTTGCTTTTTCATAATCTTGCAAGGCTCCAGCAACTATTTCTGAAGCTGAGGCTGAACCTTCATTTACTAAAACAACTGTTTTAAAGTCTTTTAAAGATGCTTTTCCTCTTGCATTGTGATCATTTTTATTATCTTCACTGAATTTTTCCGAAACTATTACTCCATCTTCAATCCAACGAGATGCTACTTCAATAGAAGTGTCAAGATAACCACCTGGATTATTGCGAAGATCTAAAATTATTCCTTTTGGATTTGTTTTAATTATCTCCTGAACAGCATTATTAAAAAGCTCTTCAGTATCATCATTAAAATTACTTATTTCTAAAACAAAAATTTTGTCATCTCTTAGTGTTGTTTTTATACTTTTGACAATTATTTTTCCTCTTTTAATTACGATATCTTTTACTCCATCTATATCTTTGCGAGAGATAGTCAAAGTCACTTCTGTGTCTTTTGGTCCCCTGATTTTATTAACTGCTTCATCAATACTAATTCCAAGGGTAGATGTTCCATTAATTGCCAAAACTTTATCACCAGCCTTGAGTCCTGCTAATTCAGCAGGCATATCAGGAAGTGGCGCAATGATTGTCAAAATCTCATTTTTGATTCCTATTTCTGCACCAATACCTTCAAAAGTTCCTGCTAAGTCATCTTCAAATTCTTTACTTATTTTTGGATCCATAAAAACTGTATAAGGATCTCCGACAGAATCCACCATACCTTTTATAGCTCCGTAAAACATTTCTTTTTCACTAATTTTGTTTTGATCAACATAGTTTTCTCGCAAAGTATCCCATACTTGCCAAAAAAGATTAAAATCAACATCTTTTGGGATTTTTTCTTCTGCTTCTTCGTTTTTGTATTTATCTAATACAATTCCTGTAGAAAAATTATCATAAGAAACAAATTCTTTTTTCAAAATATCATCCACTCCTCCAGCAACATAAAATCCAGATCCAAAACTACTAGCTATTAAAATAATAACCCCTAAAACTAAAGTTATATTTTTGAAAATCAAAAATCTTCTTTCTAGGTGAGAAGAAGTTATTGTTTGATTATTTACATTAGGCTCTTGATAATTCATATATTATGATAATAAAAAATAAAAAAAGATATTTACCTTTAATGATTATATAATATACCAAAACTTTAAAAAACTCAAATTTTTATTTAATAACTTATTTTAAACATCATAATTTTAAAATATAACAACAATATTTCTTTTTTAAATAAAGACGTCTTTTCGCGTCGGCTTCGCATTGCGCTTTATTTAAAAAAGAAATATTGTTGTTATATTTTTAAATTTTTAAATTATAAAATTTATAAATTGCAGTAGAAATTTATTAAGCAATAAGTCTAATGCATAAGTATTTACAAAAACAAAATAAATAACTATATTTAATAATATATAGTGGTATTATTTTAAATTTAGTATTATTTTTTTGTCATTCCATTTTTTTCTGTCATTCCCGTCCCGTTATTTAACGGGATAAATTCCAACGGGAATCTAGGAGTATAAAGTAATTATTTTTTAATTAAAATTAAACTACTTCAACACTTAATATTACGCTTTAAGGTTATTTTTTAAAACAATATTTTTACTACGCCATACTGGATTCCCTTCCCTCACTTCGTTCGCCGGGAATGACAGAAAGTTGACTTCGTTCGCTGGGAATGATAGAAAAGCTGAATTTTAAATAATACTACTATATAAAGTAAAATTTTTAATTATTTTGGCTCTAGACTAGCAAAAGCACTTATGCTATACTAAATCTATGCTAGTAAAAGCCAAGATTTCTAAATATATTTTGAAAAAAATAATTAGGTATTTTTGTATAGATATTCCATCATCAAAAACATC
>Ga0209800_10002056_pt1 | contig 18703 bp, 13 predicted proteins | sample Higcelweek8metaG_FD_187174 | JGI IMG/M metagenome (GOLD analysis project Ga0209800, IMG submission 187174) | Freshwater pond sediment microbial communities from the University of Edinburgh, under environmental carbon perturbations - High... | ecosystem: Environmental > Aquatic > Freshwater >...
CTTTACTGCCATAACCATCAGAGAGGGTGCGGTTGACAGGGCAATTGAGCTGAAAAAACAGGGGATAGGGCCAGACAGAGTTCTTATGATGGTCTCCACTGAAGAGCAGCACCACTTTGCCAACTCCGGTACCACCCTGCCCAACTACTGGAAAGAGTCGGAGCGGTGTATCAGAAAATGTACAGATGCCGGTATAAAGATGTGCGGAACCGTAAGCACCATCTGGGGCAGCCCGATTGGCGGAGCTACAGATATGAAGGATGCTGTCAAATTTACAAAACGGTGGCTTGACATAGGTGCCCACGATGTTGAACATGCAGACCATGATGGCAGTGCCTCTGCTCCTGATGTTTACCGCTACTTCTCAATGGTACTGGATGAACTGCCGGATGTAAACCTTCATATTGCCCATTTTCATGAGACCAAACGAGTTGCATCTTCATCAGTTCTGGCAGCGCTTCAGGCTGGAATCAGAAATTTTGAGGCAACGCTTGGCGGACTTGGCGGACAGCCAGCCAACTTCATGGATGACCGGCCTATCAAAGGCACTGGTGAATACTATTACGATGACCCCCGCTATGTGGGGCTGATCTGCCTTGAAGATACTCTGGTGCAGGTGGATGAGATGGATATTGAGCATGGATGGGACGTTGACCGGGTTCTATGGCTTGGCAAACAGCTGGAGAGGACAATAGGCCAGCGGCTCAGAAGCGAGGCAATGATAAATGGCAGAACACTGAAAGAGGGTCATATGCACTATGCCCGCCCCGGTCTCAAAAAGCTTAAAGAGAAGCTTGGTGAAAAACCGGATCAGCTTCTGCCGGAAGGGTGGTAATATCTTTCGTTCTGGCAGACAGATCTGCCATGTATGTTATTTAAGGAGAGCATAATGCAAAAAGATGAGACAACTCCGCATATAAATGTGGATTATTTTGAGAATCTGACCGGAAAGATTGACAATGGTGAAAAAAGAGATGTGGAAGATGTTGGTATCAGAATCCGGCAGCTACGGGAGAAAAAGGGGATCTCTATTGATGAGCTTGCCAATCTTACAGGATTTGAAAAGGAGCGGCTGGAAGATATAGAGAGTGGTATCATAAAACCCCAGCTCGGGACAGTGATGAAACTTTCCAAAGCACTGGACAGTGCCCTTGGTCGTTTAGTATCGGGCGTTGGTTCAAAACTCTACTCAATCACCAGAAAAGACGATCGGAAACCTGTATTCCGTTCAACATCCCAGAAAGGTGAACAGAAACTCTATTCATACATGAGCCTTGCTCCTGAAGTGCAGGGGCGCCACATGGAGGCACTCATTGTCCAGCTTGAGGAGAACCCTGTCAAAGAGGTCTCTGTCCACGATGGTGAAGAGTTCATTTATGTTCTGGATGGAGTTGCTGCTCTGAATATAGCTGATGAGCAGTACGATCTCTATCCTGGGGACAGCGTCTATTATCTATCCACAACTCCCCATCTGATAAAGGCAAAAGAGGGAAAGGCAACCATTCTGGCAGTTCTGTATGAGTGATGTTAAAAAAGTTGAGGGGTGCAGCGACATCACAACTGTCAAGGTGTAGAGTTGCTGCACCCTCCTCTTTTTACCGATACAGCTCTTTGAGGATCATAAGCAGCTTGAATGCAACTGTTGCCTGCTTGAAGTTTCCTTGGCAAAAGCAATGAGATATTTGAAGATCATAAGCAGCTCTGCTGCAATTTATGTTGGATTGAAATTCCTGAACAATAAAAAAGGGAGGTAAAGTCATGGCAAAGTGCCTGTGGAGGCCATCAGAAGAGAGAATCAAGCAGACCAACATCTACCGGTTCATGCAGAGGGTCAATGAAAAATATGGGAAATCCTTTTCTGATTATGATGGCCTCTATCAATGGTCCATTGATAATCTTGAAAAGTTCTGGGCACTCATGTGGGATTTTGCCGAAATCCGCTCCTCCAGATCTTTTGACCGAGTGGTTGATGATCCAAAAAAAATGCCAGGGGCAAAATGGTTTGAGGGTGCAAGGCTCAATTTTGCAGAAAATCTGCTCAGATTCAGAAATGATAATATTGCCCTTGTTTTCAGGGGGGAAGATCAGATAAGAAGAACTCTGACCTATAATGAACTATATGATGAGACCTCTCGTGTGGCTCAGGCTCTGAAAGATGCTGGCATAGAGCCAGGTGACAGGGTGGTGGGGTTTGTCCCCAACATGCCAGAGTCAATCATTGCAATGCTTGCAGCCACAAGTATCGGGGCTGTATGGTCATCATGCTCTCCTGATTTTGGTATAAAGGGGGTTCTTGACCGTTTTGGCCAGACAAAGCCAAGAGTGCTCTTCACTGCTGATGGCTACTTTTTCAAGGGAAAACCAATGGACAGCCTTGAGAAGATAGCTGGCATAATCAAAGAGCTTCCATCAATTGAAAAGGTGGTTGTAATTCCATATATCAAGGAAGATCCCTATATAAAGTCGATCCCGAACGCACTGTTAATGGATAGATTCAAGGCTTCCCGTGCAAGTGAAATTGAGTTCAGGCAACTCCCATTTGACCACCCACTCTATATAATGTACTCATCCGGCACAACCGGTCTTCCCAAATGCATGGTGCAGAGTGCTGGTGGTGTTCTCATGCACCAGATCAAGGAGCTTATGCTCCATACTGATCTGAAAGAGGAGGATACCATCTTCTATTTTACCACCTGCGGCTGGATGATGTGGAACTGGCTTGTAACATCCCTCTCTGTTGGTGCAACCCTTGTTCTCTTTGACGGCAATCCGTTTCATCCAGCTCCTGATGCTCTCTGGCAGATGGCACAGGATGAAAAGATCACAGTTTTCGGTACCAGCGCAGGTTATATTGCTGCTCTTAAAAATGCTGGTGTCAAGCCAAGAGAGCAATTTGATCTAAGTTCCATGAGAGCGCTGTTATCAACAGGCTCTCCTCTTTCAAAAGAGGATTTTGAGTTCATATATGATGAGGTGAAATCTGATCTTCAACTTGCTTCAATATCAGGTGGGTCTGATCTTAATGGCTGCTTTGCCCTTGGTAACCCGATCGGGCCGGTCTATTCAGGAGAGCTTCAGTGCCGTGGGCTTGCCATGAAGGTATCTGCCTATGATGAAGATGGTAAACCTGTAGTTGGTCAGCAGGGAGAGCTTGTCTGCACAGCCCCTTTCCCATCAATGCCAATTTACTTCTGGAACGATGAGGATGGATCACGCTACCACTCTGCCTATTTTGACCACTATCCAGGGATCTGGACTCACGGAGATTTCATTGAAGTTACAGAGCGGGGAGGTGTCATAATGTATGGACGCTCCGACGCCACACTCAACCCTGGCGGTGTAAGGATCGGCACAGCAGAGATATATCGCCGCATTGAGCAGATGGAGGAGATTGCAGACAGTGTTGTGGTTGGTCAGGAGTGGAACAACGATGTGAGGGTGATCCTCTTTGTAACAATGGCACCGGGATTTGAACTCAACGATCAGATCAGAGAGAAAATAAGAAAAGATATCCGTACCCACGCATCTCCACGTCATGTACCGGCAAAGATCATTCAGGCACCGGATATCCCATATACACTTAACATGAAAAAGGTGGAGCTTGCAGTTAAAAAGATGATTCACGGCAAAGAGGTCAAAAATAAAGATGCATTGAAAAATCCCGAGGTTCTCGATTTCTTCGGTCAGGTTGAAGAGTTGAAGTGCTGATTGCTCTCAATTTGCCTTGCCAGCTTGGCAGCCTGACGGGTTTAAATTGATGGGTTGAGAAGATGATGATGGCTTTTCTGCGCCGCTCTGGAGATATCTTAAAATTAAGAGGAAGGGGATCTTTTTATGCACAACAGTGCATCTTTTTCTAACATTGTTGTTAAAACTATCCTCTTTCTCTGCATAGTGGGTGCGGCAGCCTCTTTTTCTATATTTGACCTTCAGCACTATTTTTCCATTGCCGCTTTAAAAGAGAATCTGATCACTCTCCAGAGATACCACGCTGATAATCCACTTATCTCCATCTCCATCTACATGCTCATATATGTTGGCGTAACATCACTCTCCCTGCCAGGGGCTGGAATAATGACTCTTGCAGGGGGGGCTCTTTTCGGGTTCTGGAAAGGGGTTATCATGGTCTCCTTTGCAAGCACCATTGGAGCAACCCTTGCATTTTTGATCGCACGCTTTCTCTTCAGAGACTCTGTTCAGAGCAGATTCATGGAGAAACTTGCAACTGTCAACAGGGGTATTGAAAAAGAGGGGGGGTTCTACCTCTTTGGGCTCAGGCTGGTTCCTCTGTTCCCATTTTTTATTATCAACGCTGTGATGGGGCTTACAACCATTCCAACTTCTATTTTCATATCTGTAAGTCAGTTGGGGATGTTGCCAGCCACCATGATATTTGTAAATGCAGGTGTGAAGATATCTGAGATTGAATCACGACAGAGTATCCTATCCTACGATATTTTATTTTCGTTGTCGCTGCTTGGGATCTCTCCTCTGATTGCAAGTAAGGCACTTGCCTTCATGCGTCACTATAGGGCAATGTCTTCATATAAGAGACCTGAAAAGTTTGACTATAATCTTGTGGTCATTGGAGCCGGGGCAGCAGGGCTTGTGGCATCCTACATTGCAGCAGCTGTCAGGGCAAAGGTTGCCCTTATTGAAAAGCATAGAATGGGGGGTGACTGTTTAAATACCGGTTGCGTGCCAAGTAAGGCACTCATACGGAGCGCATCGCTTATCTCTCAGGTGAAACGGGCAGAGGAGTTTGGATTTAAAAAAGGGGAGATTCAGTTTGACTTTGTTGAAGTTATGGAGAGGGTTCAATCCATAATCAGAAAAGTGGCACCACACGATTCTGTTGAAAGATATACAGAGCTTGGTGTTGATTGTATTGAAGGTGAGGCGTTTATAAAATCCCCCTATGAAGTTGAAATAGGTTACAAGTCTGATAAGAGCAGTTGCCAAAATGGTAAATCCATGGATAGAAAAATAGTGACCACCCGCACTATTATCATTGCCACAGGTGCAACTCCCGCAATTCCCAATATCAGAGGCATTGAAAAGACCCCCTTTTTCACATCAGATACGATCTGGAGTCTCAGGAGACTGCCTGGAAAGCTTCTGGTTCTGGGAGGAGGACCCATAGGGTGTGAACTTGCCCAGACATTCTCAACTCTTGGCTCAGAGGTCACCCTGTTACAGCGGGGCAGGGATCTTATGAACAGAGAGGATAGCGAGGTCTCTGAACTTATCAGATCCCGGTTTCAGAATCAGGGAATCAGGGTCTTAACAGAACATACTCCAGAAGAGTTCATAACAGAAAATAACCCTTCCGAAAGTACCACAAAAGAGAAGTATGCAGGATTTTTTGCAGACGACAATCTCTATCGGCTTATCTGTTGCCATACAGCAAGCGGTAAGAGAGAGATCGTTAAATTTGACACCCTTCTGATTGCTCTTGGCAGAACCCCGAACGTCAAGGGGCTGGGACTTGAGAAGCTTGGTATCTCAACAACCTCAAAAGGGACAATTAAGACCGGAGAGTTTCTGGAGACCTCAGTTCCAAATATCTTCTGTGCAGGAGATGTTGCAGGGCCCTACCAGTTTACCCATACAGCTGCCCATCAATCGTGGTACGCATCTGTCAATGCCCTTTTTGGTGGCATCAGAAAATTCAGGGTTGACTACAGTGTCATCCCCTGGGCTACATTTACAAACCCTGAGGTGGCAAGGGTCGGACTCAATGAGTCTGAGGCCAAGGTCAGAGGAGTCAGATATGAAGTTACCCTGTATAACCTTGACGATCTTGACCGGGCAATTGCAGACTCAGAGAGAGAGGGGTTTATAAAGGTGCTTACTGTGCCTGGAAAAGATAAGATCCTTGGAGTGACTATTGTTGGACACCACGCCTCTGATATGATAGCAGAGTTTGTTCTTGCAATGAAAAATGGTCTTGGGCTTAATAAGATTCTTGGCACAATCCACATCTACCCAACCATGGCAGAAGCCAACAAATATGCTGCTGGTCAGTGGAAAAAAGCGCATGCTCCTGAAAAACTGCTCTCCCTGGCTGCAAAATTTCATACCTGGATGCGAAGTTGATCCACATAGTGAAATAAAATTGCAGATACTATTAAATGGAATATATTCACTGCCTTACTAAATCAATTCAGTAGTAACATCATACAAAAAGCACCCTTTTCTATCTTTAAGTTTGACTGTTATGGACTATCCATATAAAACAGTGACAGTCTTTCTATAGAGACATCTACAGGATAAAGAACTTTTTTCATCTTACGGGCACAACCAGCTCATCAGACCACAACAGAACAATTAAAACTAAAAAGGAGAGTTCAATGAAAGCAACTATTACAAAACAGTGCATGGGAGACAGAAACTGTAATAACCTCTGTTCAGAAGTATTTGAATATGATGAGGATCAGCTTCTCTCTATTGTAAAATTTGATGTCATACCAAAACATCTTGAGGGTATTGTGCGCCAGGCTGCCCAGGAGTGCGGAGCACAGGCGATCATAATCGAAGATTAAACCGGAGGCCATCATGGTAAAGTTCCGAGAAAGCAGAACAGCAAAAAATCTGCTCACAGCATTTGCAGCAGAGTCCCAGGCAAGCACCAGGTACAGGTTCTTTTCCCAACGTGCTCATGACGATGGATTTGTTCAGATTTCAAAGATTTTCCAGGAGACCTCTGATCAGGAGTGCGAACATGCTCTCCGGTTTTTCAAATTTTTCAACGGTGGAGAGCTTGAGATAAACTGGAAATTTCCAGCTGGTGTTATTCAGGATACCCATGCCAATCTCATCTCTGCTGCTGATCTTGAGCACTATATCCATACTCAGATGTATCCTGGCTTCTCAAAGATTGCTCTGGAAGAGGGGTTTCAGAGGGCAGCCGACACACTTGATGCCATTATTGTTGCAGAGAGGCAGCATGAAAAGCTCTACCGTGAGCTTGCCTTCAACATTGCCAAGAAGAGAGTATTCAGTCGTGACGAGGAGAAAACCTGGCGCTGTCTCAGCTGCGGTTATATTCACACTGGAAAGAGCGCACCCGAGAAGTGTCCGGCATGTGTAAAACCCTCTGGATACTTTGAACTTCTCGGGGAAAACTGGTAGTTTCTCAATATAATATCTGATGAAACTCCAGAGATTCAAGAAGACTTATTGAGAACTTACGAATTCAATCAGGAGATTTGAACAAAATGAAGATAATCAGACTCTCAATTCTCATTGCAGCCCTCATGATCTTTGCAGCAGCTCTTGTAATTGCAGCAGAAAAGAGAGGAGCAGAGACATTAACAGTTGATGGTGCCTCAAAAGGAGCTATTACATTTCCTCATAAAGCGCATCAGGATGGACTAAAAGATTGCAGCATCTGCCATACTACCTTCCCGCAGGAGCTGGGAGTGATCAAGAAGCTCAAAGACAAAAAAGAGCTGAAAAGAAAACAGGTTATGAACGACGTATGTCTTAAATGCCATAAAGATTACAAGGCAGCAGGCAAGGCGCATGGCCCTATAAACTGTAATGGGTGTCATGGTAAATAATATACTTTACTCTTCTTCAACACAAACTCTATAACACCACTAAAGGGGTTCACCTTTTTTCTGAACCCCTTTAAAAATATGATCTCTTTAGTATCTCAGATAGATCCACATTGAGCATCTTCCATGTAGTGAGTTACCCTGTTTTTACCGCTGCGCTTTGATTGATACAATGCCTGATCCGCTCTTGATACTATCTCCTGTAAATCTGTTTCATCCCAAACAGTTGCAACCCCAATGCTTACAGTTACAGAGAGCATGATTCCGTTCTCACCCGCAACAGTTGTCATGGCAACTGTGCTGCGTATCCGTTCTGCGATCTTGACTCCAAGTTGCTGATCAACCTCAGGTACAATCACAATGAACTCCTCTCCCCCATAGCGACATGGGAATTCACGATCACGCAGTACACTGCGGAGAATGCAGCCCAGCATGCGAAGCACATCATCCCCTGTCTGGTGACCGTAGGTATCATTAAAGCACTTAAAATTATCAACATCAAGCATGATTACAGAAATAGGCTTGGCTGCAGATTGGCAACGCTTTATTTCAATTGCAAGATGGTTGTCAAAAAAGCGTCTGTTAAAGAGTCCGGTAAGTGCATCCTGGTTGGCCACATTTTGAAGAAGGCTGTTTGAAAACAGAAGGTTGTCTCGCTCCTCCTGCAGACTGCGGATACGGTAAGCCAGAGCTAACGACAGCAGTATTGTTTCCAGTACGCTGCCAATCTGATAACTGAAGAAGGTTACTGTGGAAAAGGGGAGAATTCCATTTAATGTATTGGAATAGATCACACCACTTATCAACATCAAGCCCCACGCAGCAAAAAAGAGCCAGGCTGAACGGACGCCTTTAAGCTGGCAAAGTATGGTGGTAGCAAGCAACATAAATGGTACAGGTGTTCCTGCATATATAGTGAAGGTGTTCATAATATAGTAGTCACCAGTTACAAGATAAAACATGATGACAACTAAAAACACAAGTGAGTAGATAAGGAGAAAACGGTCTATCCATGGTACATACTTTTTTGTGTCTAAAAAATAGCGGGCAAAGTTTATAGCGCTCAAGAGTGCTAGCCCCATTGAGGTTATGCCAATTTTCATCATAAGATGCTGTGATACAGGCAGTCCAAGAGAGTAGGCAAGCCCATTGATATGGATAAAATAGATCGAGGTTAACAATACATATAAAACATAAAAAAGATAATACCTTGCAACTATTGAAAAACTGTAGATCATTAGATTATACATGGCCATAGTTATAAGTATGGCTATGCACATTCCCTGTAAAACCTGGACTCCATCCATTGCATAGCTATTTACACTTCTTATGGCAACTGTGGGGGAAAGAAAGACTACTGTAGGAGTTTCAATTCTGACATAGAAGAGCTGCTCTCGCTCCTGAAGCTGCGGCAGTGCAAACAACAGCTGACGCAGATCTGCATCCTCTCTGGAAAGAAGACCTCTCTCTCCCACATGGATATTTTTCCAGCTCAATAGCTCTTCTTGCAGCTCCTGCCAGAAAAGAGTCACTTTAAGCAGGATGGGAAACCCTAAATTGAGCAGCCACCCCTCTGATTCGACATTTTCTCTCCGTACGAGCTGGAAGCGAAGCCAGATTGCTGACCTAGTAGTGCCAAGATTGACAGTTCCCCGACCGTTGATTTTCCATTGCTGGTGGAAGGCTGTTGAAGATACGTCATGGATGGTGAGATCTCTTCCTGGATCTTCAAGAATTTCCATGCTTGGGCCGATATGATAAATCTTCTCAGCTGACTCTATCAGCGTCACCGCTCCATTGGCAAAGCACTGGCAATCGACAAAGAAAACCAGTGTAGATATAGCCATACATAGTGACAGACGAGTATTCAATATATAGAACTCCATTAGTAAATTTAGATATGCCTGAGCGGTTACAATTTAGCAACCAATAGCTATAATTTTATAGATAATTCTGCCTATAGATCTGACAAAGTGTCAACAACTAAAAAAATCTGATTCCATAAGATTATTGTAACTACTTCAAAATCCTCTCAGTTGTTGATCATCCCTTATTTTACCGGAAAACTATTACAAAAATGAAAATAATATAATATTGAAATACAAAAATGTTTTTTATTTATATACATCAAAAAGATGTAATATGAAAATAAATAAGAAAAATATTGTTATTTCAATATGTTAAAAAAATAAACTTCACTTGGCACCTGTATTGCATTCATAGTGTTTCATACAGCCGATCATACGGATTTCATCGGCGTTAATCTGAAATTAAATCCGGAACCAAAGGAGATAGTAATGAGAAAAATTGCAATTTACGGAAAAGGCGGGATCGGGAAGTCAACTACAACACAGAACACTGTTGCTGGTCTTGCTGAAATGGGCAGAAAGGTGATGGTGGTGGGATGCGATCCAAAAGCTGATTCCACAAGGTTGCTTCTGGGTGGGCTTGCACAGAGAACTGTTCTGGACACCCTTCGTGAAGAGGGTGAAGATGTAGATCTGGAAGATGTTCGAAAAGAGGGGTTCAGCGGAACTCTGTGCACAGAGTCAGGAGGACCTGAGCCAGGCGTTGGGTGTGCTGGACGAGGCATCATCACATCAATCAATCTGCTTGAACAGCTTGGGGCATATGCAGAGAGTGAAAAGCTTGATTATGCCTTTTATGATGTTCTCGGTGATGTAGTGTGCGGAGGGTTTGCCATGCCCATCAGAGAGGGTAAGGCCCAGGAGATCTATATCGTGGTTTCCGGTGAGATGATGGCAATGTATGCTGCAAACAATATCTGCAAAGGTATTGTGAAGTTTGCAGAGTCAGGTGGAGTCCGTCTGGGTGGTCTGATCTGCAACAGCAGGAATGTGGAAAATGAAAAGGAGATGATTGAAATCCTTGCAGCTCAGTTGGGAACTCAGATGATCCACTTCATCCCAAGAGACAACATGGTTCAGCGGGCTGAAATCAATCGGAAAACTGTAATTGAATATGATCCGACCCATGCACAGGCTGATGAGTATCGGGCGCTTGCAAAAAAGATTGAAAATAACACAATGTTTGCCATTCCCAAACCGCTGGAGATAGCGGCATTGGAGAAGTTGCTGATTGAATATGGAATGATTGCTGCGTAAAGCTTAACTATTAAATTGTTACTGCATAAGAAGGGTAGATGACAAACAAGAGCATTATAAGGAGAAGCAAGTTATGATTATGATCAGGGCTATTGTCAGACCGGAAAAAGCCAATTCGGTAATGGCGGCAATGATGGATGCAGGATTTCCAGGAGTTACCAAACTCTCTGTCGTGGGTAGAGGCAAGCAGCGGGGGATAAAAATAGGTGACATCACGTATGATGAGATTCCCAAGGAGATGCTGCTGATCATTGTCAAGGATCAGGACAAGGATTTTGTCATTAAAAGCATCATCAAGGCTGCACGAACCGGAGAAAAAGGGGCTTATGGTGATGGAAAGATTTTCGTTACACCGGTAGAAGAGGTCTATACCATAAGTTCAGGAATTAAAGAGACTCCGGCAGGGGAATTGATTGAGGTGAAAATATGAGACTTGAGGTGAAGGTATGAAAGAGATCATTGCAGTTATCCGTATTAACAAGATGAATGAGACCAAGCGGGCTCTGGCAGACGCTGGCATATCTTCAATCTCTGCTAAAGATGCGTTGGGAAGGGGTAAGGGGCTGGTTGATATGCATCTGCTAAAAGGTGCCGAACAGGGTTATGAGGAAGCCATTGCCCAGTTAGGCCAGACAGGACGTATGATTCCCAAACGTGCCATGTTGATTGTAGTACCTGACAAACTGGTGGAAAAAACTGTCAAAACGATCATCAGAGTGAACAAGACCGGTAAATCTGGAGATGGCAAGATCTTTGTGCTGCCATGCCAGGATGCGATCAGCGTCAGAACCGGAGAGAGTGGAGATGCAGTGCTGGACAGTTAATCTCTCCTCTGGTTGAGCTGGTATCAGCAATCTGTTTCTGATTGACAGTTATCAATATTTACCAGATTCACCAGTACACTGCCTGGATGAAATTTAAATATAATTTCAGTATCTTAAGAAGCAATAACGTAATTGAACCATTATCAGTGAATAGTCAAATTGAGGAGAAACGCTCTATGGGGGCTGATCTGAAAATAGAAATTGAGGGGTTGAACCCTGAAAAAATCAAATCTGAATTAATTGCCGACTATCCAACCAAGCTTGCCCGGAAAAGGGCAAAACAGATTATCATAAACAGTGTTGGTTGTGACGGCGAAGTACCTGAAATTCAGTCTAATGTGCGGACAGTTCCGGGCTTGATCGGGCAGCGCGGGTGCTGCTACGCTGGGTGCAAAGGTGTTATTCTTGGCCCGACCAGAGATATTGTGAACATCACGCATGGACCTATCGGCTGCGGATTTTACAGCTGGCTTACCCGCAGGAATCAGACAGATCCTGACCAGTCACCTGATGGCCATAACTTCATGACCTACTCTTTCTCTACAGATATGCAAGAGGAGCAGATCATTTTCGGTGGCGAGAAGAAGCTAAAACAGGCGATTCAGGAAGCTTATGATATCTTTAAACCCAAAGCCATTGCTGTTTTTTCCACCTGTCCGGTTGGGTTGATTGGGGATGATGTTCATACTGTATGCAGGGAGATGAAAGCTAAACTTGGCATTAACATATTCGGGTTCAGTTGCGAAGGTTATAAAGGTGTGAGCCAGTCCGCAGGTCATCATATTGCAAACAACGGTATCTTCACCCATGTTGTGGGAACCAATGACACTGTGAAGGAGGGAAAGTTCAAGATAAATCTGCTGGGAGAGTATAACATTGGCGGAGATTCGTTTGAACTTGAGAGGATTTTTAAGAAATGCGGGATTACACTTATCTCCACATTCAGCGGAAATTCCACTATTGATGGATTTGCCAACGCCCATACCGCAGATCTGAACCTGATCATGTGCCACCGCTCAATCAATTATGTGGCGGAGATGATGGAGAAAAAATATGGCCTGCCGTGGATCAAGATAAATTTTATCGGTGCACTTGCAACAGCAAAATCGCTCAGAAAAATCGCGCACTATTTTGGAGATGCCTCTTTGATTGCAAAGGTTGAAGAGGTGATTGCAGAAGAGCTTCCTGAAGTTGAAAAGGCTCAAAAAGAGATCCGTCCCAGAACTGAAGGTAAACGGGCCATGATGTTTGTTGGAGGATCACGAGCGCACCATTATCAGGAGCTGTTTAATGAGCTTGGAATCACAACCCTTTCTGCTGGATATGAGTTTGGTCACCGTGACGACTATGAGGGTAGGAGGGTGCTGTCAGAGATCAAAGTGGATGCAGACAGCAGAAACATTGAGGAGCTGGTTATAAATCCTGACCCGGAAAAATACAGACCACGCAAGAGCGCAGAAGAGGTTGAAGAGCTCAGACAATCGGGTCTGAAGTTTTCCGAGTACGACGGCATGATGACAGAGATGAAAACAGGTGCATTAGTCATTGACGACATCAGCCAGTATGAAACCGACAAACTGATTGAAATCTTCAGACCAGACATCTTCTGTGCAGGTATTAAAGAGAAATACTCAGTGCAGAAATATGGCATCCCGATGAAACAGCTGCACAGCTACGATTATGGTGGGCCGTATGCAGGATTTAAAGGCGCTGTCAATTTTTACAAAGAGATTGACAGAATGGTGAACAGTAAAGTGTGGAGCTACCTGAAAGCGCCGTGGGAGAAAAACCCGGAACTGATGGCAAATTACGCATGTGAATGAATAATCCTGAACTGTGACCAGGGTCATCAGCATGAGCAGCTGCAATTTGCAACCAGTTAAGATTTTACTCATCAGATCAGTCACAGTTCAGACACTATATTTGGAGCAAAAGGAGAATATATGCTTCTTAGACATACAACCAAAGAAGTCGTAGAACGGAGCGCATTGACCATTAATCCGGCAAAAACCTGTCAGCCCATCGGTGCAATGTATGCCTCGCTTGGAATCCACAGCTGTCTGCCGCACAGCCACGGTTCTCAGGGGTGCTACGCATACCACCGCAGCACCCTGACCCGCCATTACAAAGAGCCGGTTATCGCAGCAACCAGCGCATTTACAGAAGGGGCATCAGTGTTCGGAGGTCAGGCCAACCTGCTTCAGGCAATTGATAACATGTTCACAGTCTATCGACCGGATGTGATTGCTGTTCATACCACCTGTCTTTCAGAGACCATTGGTGATGATATCCCTCAGATTATCGGCAAAGCCACAGCTGATGGCAAGATTCCAGATGGCAAGTATGTCTTTCATGCAAATACACCAAGCTATGTAGGGTCTCACGTAACTGGATTTGCCAACATGACCAAAGCAATGGTCGATTACTTTGCCGAAAGCAGCAGCGGCAATAGGAACAGGGTGCTTAACATAATTCCTGGATATGTGGAGCCCTCTGACATGGAAGAGATCCGCAGGATAGCCACGGAGATGGGGATTGGCACCATAATGTTTCCAGATACGTCAAGAGTGCTCAACACGCCGCTCACCGGGAAATACCGTATGTATCCTGAAGGTGGAGTGACAGTTGAAGAGCTGAAGAAGTCCGGTTCAAGTCTGGGGACAGTTGCGCTGGGGCAGCTTGCCTCAGGCCCTGCTGCAAGAGCCCTGGACAGCAAGTGCAAGGTGCCATGTGAGATTCTGGGACTGCCGATCGGACTGCATGCCACTGATATCTTTATCGACACGCTCCATCGAACTGCAGGGGTAAATGTACCAGAGTCATTGACCTTTGAGCGCGGTCAGATGCTTGATATCATGTCAGACATGCACCAGTACTTTTACGGCAAAAAGGTCGCCATTGCAGGAGACCCTGATCAGGTGCTTGCAATGACAAAGTTCCTGGTTTCACTGGATATGTACCCAGTGCATATAGTAACAGGGACGCCTGCAGGTAAAAAATTTGAAAAGGCACTTCATGAGGCAGTTAAAGAGATACCGCATGAGGTGAAGATAAGAGTTCCAGGAGATATGTTCCTGCTCCATCAGTGGATTAAAAACGAGCCTGTGGATCTGCTCATCGGCAACTCCTACATGAAATACATTGCCAAAGATGAAGACATCCCGTTGGTTCGCTTCGGGTTCCCGATTTTAGACAGGATCGGACACAGCTATTTCCCAAGTGTCGGCTATAAAGGGGGGATGCGGTTGCTGGAAAAGATTCTGGATGCAATCATGGACAGGCAGGATCGGAACGCCAGCGATATCAATATGGAGCTTGTGATGTAAACAGAAGTGTGAGGCAAACAGAGGCAAAATCAAATTCCGGTATTCTGTGCCAGACTGTTCGGTTTGGCACTCCGGAAGATAGCTTGAGAACAGACAACTCTGACCATACTCAGAAGAAGTTTCCATGAACACACTCCACGCAAATACCAAATATTCAAAGAGATAAAGGAATTTTAAATCATGTCAGCAATACCTATACTCAAAGAACGGGAGAGACAGATCTGGCAAAAAGGTGAACAACCGTTCAATATGACCTGCGATCAACACAGCCTTGCAGGCTCCATCAGCCAGCGAGCATGTGTCTTCTGCGGTTCCCGCGTGGTGTTATACCCGATTGCAGATGCTCTGCATATAATACATGGCCCAATTGGATGTGCAGCTTATACATGGGATATACGCGGTGCTTTGTCATCTGGCCCTGAACTTCACCGCCTAAGTTTTTCAACAGATCTAAAGGAGAAAGATGTCATATTTGGTGGTGAAAAGAAGCTCTACTCCTCATTAATCCACCTGATTGACGAGTATAAACCAAAAGCCGCATTTGTCTATTCAACATGCATTGTTGGCATCATTGGCGATGATGTTGGTGCTGTGTGCCGTCAAGTGGAGAGAGATAGAGATATTCCTGTACTTCCTGTCAATTCCGAAGGGTTTAAAGGGACAAAAAAAGATGGCTACAAAGCTGCCTGTGAAGCGATGTTCAAGCTGGTCGGTACTGGAAACAGAGCTAATATAAGCAAAATTTCCATCAATATCTTAGGTGAATTCAATATTGGAGGAGAGGCCTGGATTATCAAGGATTACTATAAACGGATAGGCGTTGAGGTGGTCTCTGTGATGACTGGTGACGGACGTGTGGATGAGATCCGAAAATCGCACGGAGCTTCACTTAACGTGGTTCAATGCTCAGGTGCCATGACATATCTGGCAAAGATGATGGAGGAGAGCTTTGGGATTCCATTTATCAGGGTCTCCTATTTCGGCATCGAAGATATGTCAAAAGCTCTCTATGATGTATCCGAACATTTTAAGGATGCAGCGCTCTTAGAGCGGACTCAGGAGCTGGTCAGAAACGAGATCAGTGAGATCTATCCAAAGATCATGGAGTACAAGAGAGCGCTGACCGGCAAGAAGGCTGCAATCTATGTAGGTGGAGCATTCAAAGCCTTCTCTCTGATCAAGGCACTGCGCCATCTCGGGATGGAGGTGGTGCTGGCAGGCTCCCAGACCGGCAACCCTGAAGATTACGAGGAACTCAAAGAACTCTGTAATGACGGGACAGTCATTGTTGATGATGCCAACCCTCTTGAGTTATCCAAATATATAATTGAGAAAAAGGCAGATCTGGTAATCGGCGGAGTCAAGGAGCGTCCTATTGCATATAAGATGGGTATTGGATTCTGCGACCACAACCATGAGCGGAAAATCCCGCTGGCAGGCTATGTGGGGATGCTAAATTTTGCCAAAGAGGTATATGACAGCGTCACCTCTCCAGTCTGGAAACTGGCACGACCCAATTCAGACCTGCCCCAATTTGCACCATCTTTTAAAGAGAGAGTGGGACTTAAAAAAGGAGATCTGAAAGCTACTCAAAATGCCTGCAAACTCTGCACTCCACTTGGGGCATCCATGGTATTTAAGGGGATCAAAGGGGCAATCCCTCTTCTTCACGGTTCTCAGGGCTGCTCCACCTATATCCGAAGGTATCTGATCAGCCACTATAAGGAGCCGATCGATATAGCCTGCTCCAACTTTGGAGAGCAGACAGCGATTTTCGGCGGCAGTATCAATCTGAAGGTGGCGCTGGAAAATATCGAAAAACAGTATCACCCTGAACTTATCGGAGTTGCAACAACCTGTCTCTCTGAGACGATTGGTGATGATGTACCGATGTTTATCCGGGACTACAGGAACAGCCAGCAGGGTGATACCAAAACTCCGATAGTCCATGTATCGACCCCAAGCTTTAAAGGGACTCATGTTGATGGATTTCACCATGCGGTGCTGGCAGTCATATCTGCGTTAGCTGAGAATAGGGGCAAAGGAGAATCTGCCAAGAGAGCGATGGGGGGATCATCTGCCATCTCTTCTCCGCCTGAAGATAGCAGCAATGGGGAGCATATAAACATCTTTCCTGGAATGGTCTCATGTGAAGATATGAGGTACCTCAAAGAGATCTTAACCAACAGTGGAGTCCCGTTTGTGATGGTGCCGGACTATTCAGTTACAATGGATGGCTCACCCTGGAGTGAGTACAAGAAGATTCCAGATGGTGGAACAACTGTAGAATCAATCCGTACAACCGGATCTGCCAGGGCAACCATTGAGTTTGGCAGAACGCTGTCAGAAGAGGCTCTAAGCGCTGCAAAATGGCTCACAGAAAAGTTTGATATCCCCTCTTACCGTATTGGAACACCCATAGGAGTTAATGAGACAGACCGTTTTTTCAAGGCTCTTGAGGAGATTACAGGCAGATCCATAGCTGAAAAATACAGAGAAGAGCGGGGAAGATTGATTGATGCTTACGTGGATGGCCATAAATATGTTTCAGGTAAAACTGCTGTGGTCTATGGAGAAGAGGATCTGGTGGTGGGAATTGCAGGATTTCTAAATGAGATTGGTGTGATCCCGATATTATGCGCTTCAGGCGAGAAGAGCGGTTTTTTGAAAGATAAACTTGCTGAAGTTATAAAGAGTGGCAATGAGAATGGCAGAGATATCATTGTGATGGATGGTGCAGACTTTATCGATATAGAAGATGAGACTGCTCAATTGAGACCAGATTTCATGATAGGCAGCAGCAAAGGTTATTCAGTGGCCCGGAAGATCAATGTGCCACTGATTCGGGCAGGTTTTCCGATTCATGACCGTATCGGAGGATCAAGAATCCTTCACATAGGATATCGTGGAGCACAGCAGCTCTTTGACCGGATTGTCAATACTCTTATGGAGCATCGTCAGGAGGAGTCTGAGATAGGATATTCATATATGTAAACTTCCTGTCTGTAAATTCAGATATGAGATCCTGACAAGTTGATTACAAAATAGAGGTAGCAGAGCAAAAATTTTGTCTCTCTACGATAGCTTAACTTTCATATGAACAAAAATAAAATCAGTAAGTTTTTTCGTCTCAAGAGGAGTTTAAAATGGATCTGTCAAACCACCCATGTTTCAATGATAAAGTGCGTCACACCTTTGGAAGAGTGCATCTTCCAATAGCTCCAAGATGTAATATTCAATGCCGGTTCTGCAACCGGAAATATGACTGCGTAAATGAGAGCAGACCTGGAGTGACAAGCGGAGTGTTGTCTCCGGTTCAGGCTATGGTCTATCTGGATGCGGTTATGGCTAGAAAGGCGAATATCTCAGTTGTTGGCATAGCAGGACCAGGAGATCCTTTTGCCAATCCTGAAGAGACTATGGAGACATTGAGGCTGGTTCGGCAAAGATATCCTGCTATGCTTCTGTGCGTGGCTACCAATGGATTGAATATAGCCCCTTATATTGACGAACTGGCTCAGCTTAAGGTGAGTCATGTAACAATTACGATCAATGCAATTGATCCTGAGATCTCAGAAAAGATCTATTCATGGGTACGGTTTGACAAACGGGTTTATCAACCCGGAGATGGGGTCAGGATACTGTTGGAACGGCAGCTTGAGGCCATTGCCGAACTCAAGCAGAAAGGGGTTGTAGTCAAGGTCAACTCCATAATCATCCCAGGCATCAATGATGAACATATCCCGGCAATTGCTGAAAAGATAGCACCGATGAGTGTCGATATTCTCAACTGTATCCCTTACTATCCCAATGAGGGAGCAGCATTTAAGGATATTCTGGAACCATCCAAAGAGCTGATTCAGAGT
>Ga0209800_10002057_pt1 | contig 18702 bp, 9 predicted proteins | sample Higcelweek8metaG_FD_187174 | JGI IMG/M metagenome (GOLD analysis project Ga0209800, IMG submission 187174) | Freshwater pond sediment microbial communities from the University of Edinburgh, under environmental carbon perturbations - High... | ecosystem: Environmental > Aquatic > Freshwater >...
TTTCAAAAATATCCGATAGTATCTATTGTGTGATGACCAATCATGCATTTCCTGATTTTACAGGGGCAAATGCATTTAAAACCAACCTTGCTAAAATCAATTATTCACAGGATATTTTCACATTATCGGTGTCGGTAAATGAACTACAGTTGAATAGAAACGAAGGTAGCTCAGGTTCTATAGAAATTACCTCAAATACCACATGGTCTGCCGGTTCTGACCAAACTTGGTTAACGGTTAGCCCTGCATCAGGAACTGGTAACGGCGCGCTTACTTTCACAGCTTCTGCAAATTCATCAACAACCACACGAACTGCAACCGTAACTGTTTCGGCAACGGGTGTTGCTTCGCAAACCATTACGGTAATACAGGCTGCTGGTGAAGCTATTTTATCGGTCTCGTCAAATATGGTTGCAGTAGCAAAAGAAGCGGGTAGTATTGCAACAGTTGATGTTACTTCCAATATCACTTGGGCTGCAAGTTCTGACCAAACTTGGTTAACGGTTAACCCTACATCAGGAACTGGTAACGGAGCGCTTACTTTCACTGCTTCGGCAAATCCATCAACCACCACACGAACAGCAACCGTAACTGTTTCGGCAACTGGTGTTGCTTCACAAACGATTACCGTAACACAAGCGGCTGGAGAAGCTAATTTATCGGTCTCGTCAAATGCGGTCACAGTAGCAAAAGAAGCAGGTAGCACAACAATGGTCGATATCACCTCCAATACCACATGGTCTGCCGGTTATGACCAAACTTGGTTAACGGTTAGCCCTGCATCAGGAACTGGTAACGGCGCGCTTACTTTCACAGCTTCTGCAAATCCATCAACCACCACACGAACAGCAACCGTAATTGTTTCGGCAACTGGTGTTGTTTCACAAACGATTACCGTAACACAAGCGGCTGGAGAAGCTATTTTATCGGTCTCGTCAAATATGGTTGCAGTAGCAAAAGAAGCAGGTAGCACAACAATGTTCGATATCACCTCCAATACCACATGGTCTGCCGGTTCTGACCAAACTTGGTTAACGGTTAGCCCTGTATCAGGAACTGGTAACGGAGCTCTTACTTTCACTGCTTCGTCAAATCCATCAACAACCACACGAACAGCAACCGTAACTGTTTCGGCAACTGGTGTTGCTTCACAAATTATTATTGTAACACAGGAAGCCGGAATCGGAACTGGGGTCTCAGGTTTTACAAATGAAAGTGTCAAGCTTTTCCCCAATCCGGTAACCGATGGGTTTAGGATAAATGGGTTAGAAGGTAACGCAACGCTTTCAATATCCGATTTGAATGGCAGGTTGCAGTTCACAAAAGATATTACCGGGAAAGAATATATTTCTATAAGCTCATTGCCCAATGGGGTTTATATCGTGAGGGTTACCAATGTTTCAGGGATTATTGAAAAGAAACTGATAAAAGAATAATAGATACTATTAGAAAAAGCGGAGAGCTAACACCATAAAAAACAAATAATAAACTTTGAAACGAAAAAAATGAAACCAACCTTATTGCTTTTCCTTTGCTTGTGCTTTAACATGTTGCTGCAAGCACAAGTATCAAAAACGGTAACTGTTACCGCAGGGAGCTTAGCCTCAAAATTAACAGCTAATGAAAAAAATACGGTTACCGACCTGACCCTTACCGGCACCATCGATGCCCGCGACTTTAAAACCATGAGGGATGATATGACGGTTTTGAAGGTTCTTGATTTAAGTGGGAGCAGTATATCAGCCTTCTCTGGTAGTGGTGGAACCGATCTGGAATTAATTTCAGCAAGTTATCTTGCCAATGAAATTCCAATAAACGGGCTTAGGTTTAAAGAAGGTCTGATATTAATCGCTTTGCCACAAAATGCCAAATCGATTGCTAAATGTGGTTTCGAAGCTTGTCTTGATCTTAAAACTGTTACATTCCCGGTCGGGTTGCAAAACATTGGGAAACGGGCATTCGAAAATTGCCCGGCCTTGGTTATTACGGCAATCCCATCAACAGTGACATCGATTGGCGCTAGCGCCTTTGAAGATTGCCGGAGTTTGGTTACGCTTACATTGCCCAATTCTATAGATATAATCGATTATGGAACTTTCGAAAACTGCAATAACCTTACTTCTATAACGATCCCTTCATCGGTAACTGAAATTGGAGAAAGCGCCTTTGAAGATTGTCGCAAACTTAAAAATATAACCATCCCATCTGCGGTAACTTACATTGGGCAATATGCTTTTGAAAATTGCCGTGAAATAACTTCAGTAGTGATACCTTCACCCGTTAGTTTTATTGGTGATTGTGCATTTAAAGATTGCCGGAAACTTAATTCCATCACCTTACCATCTTCGTTATGGATTATTTCAGAACGAATTTTTGAAGATTGTTATGCACTTACTTCAATCAACATTCCCTCATCAGTTAAAAATATTGAAAACGAAGTATTTTCTGGTTGTAGTGGGATAACCTCAATTAATATTTCATCATTAGTAACTGATATTGATAAAGAGGCTTTTGTAGAATGTAATGCCGCAATAACAGTTGATGCTGCAAATCCCTATTTTTCTTCGGTCGATGGGTGTTTGTATAATAAATCGAAAACCAAATTGATTTCGTGCCCAATTTCAAAAACGGGTGCGTTTACAATTCCTTCAACGGTTGATACCATTGGGAAAGGTGCGTTTATCGGATGTGCAAAAATCACATCCATCATGATCCCTTCTTCTGTAAAATCAGTAAAAGGTTCCCCATTCGAAAATTGCAGCGGTTTGATTACCGTAAATAATGCAAATTCAAAGTATTCAGCTTCAGATGGGCTTTTATTTGATAAAGCACAGGATACGCTTTTTTACTGCCCCGACTCTAAAAGCGGCGATTACACTGTTCCATCTACTGTTAAAGTGATAGGGGAAAATGCATTTAAAAACTGCACAAAATTGAATACCATAACCATTCCTTCATCGGTTTTAACCATTGAGGATAATGCCTTTGCCGGGAGCAGCGGTAATGTTAGTGTTGTGGCAGGAAACTCAAAATTCACAAGTGTTGATGGGGTTTTGTTCGACAAAAATCAAAAAATATTGATTCATTTTCCAATTACAAAATCGGGAAGTTATACTATTCCCCCTTCCGTTTCGAGAATTGCCGGTAGCGCATTTGAAGATTGCGATAAATTAAACTCGGTCTCAATACCTGAATTGGTTGTTTATATCGGTAAAAAAGCTTTTGAGGACTGTTACAATCTGGCAACGGTCAATATTCCCACAATAGTAGATACAATAGAGGCAAGGGCTTTTGAAGATTGCAAAAAGCTTACAACAATCACAATACCTGTATCTGTTTCCTACATTGGAAGCAATGTATTTCAGGGGTGTAGCGGACTTACTTCAATCTATGCAAAAAAAGTAATGCCTGTTGAACTGGAACCTTCATTTGATGTGTTTTATGGAGTAGATAAAGATGAATGCTTGTTGTATGTAGGACAGGGTTCAAAAAGGGATTATCAGTTGTCGAAGCAATGGAAAAACTTCAGGATTATCGATGGCTTTCAATCTGATGTAGCTGCTCCTGTCAGCAAAGTGTTGACCTTGCCCGGAAAAGTCAATGAGGAAACGGTGTTGGTGAAATGGCAGGGAAGTGATACTGAAGGCAGCGCAATTACTTATGCCATTTATGTTTCGACCAACGGAGGAGCCTATACATTATGGATTTCAACCCAAAATACACAGTCATCCTTCACTGGTCAGTTTGGAAATACTTATAGTTTTTATTCTATCGCCACAGATGCTTCGGGAAATAAAGAGACATCGAAAACACAGGCTGAGGCAACCACTAAAATGGAGAAACCTGTTGTGACTGATGTAACAGCTCCTTCCAGTCATGTATTCACACTACCTGCCATTTCAAATACAGAATCAGTGTTTGTACAGTGGCAGGGCAGCGATCCTGAAGGCAGTGCAATTACTTATGCCATTTATGTTTCGACCAACGGAGGAGCCTATACATTATGGATTTCAACCCAAAATACACAGTCAACCTTCACTGGTCAGTTTGGAAATACTTATAGTTTTTATTCTATCGCCACAGATGCTTCGGGAAATAAAGAGACATCGAAAACACAGGCTGAGGCAACCACCAAAATGGAGAAACCTGCTGTGGTCGATGTAACAGCTCCTGTCAGTCAGGTGGTTTCATTACCGTCTACCACAAATACAGAATCAGTGGTTGTACAGTGGCAGTGCAGCGATCCTGAAGGCAGTGCGATTACGTATGCCATTTATGTTTCGACCAATGGAGGAGCCTATACCTTATGGGTTTCAACCCAAGATAAGAAATCAACCTTTAATGGTCAGTTTGGAAACACCTATAGTTTTTATTCAATTGCCACCGATGCCTCGGGAAATAAAGAGGCATCAAAAACACAGGCAGAAGCGACAATTATGTTGGTCAAATCAACCTTAACCCCAATAGCCATTATCTCTCAAAAGTGGGACGATGTTTTGGTATGTCACAATACCGGAAATAAATTTGTAAGCTATCAATGGTTTAAAAATGGAAGTCCGATTTCAGGTGAGACCAAACAGTTTTATCAGGAAATAGGCGGACTGAATGGCAGCTATTATGTTGAAGTAACTACTACAACTGGAGGAACCGGAGTGTCGAATACTCTCGAAGTTAGCAGTTCGGCTAAATCGGTAAAAGTGTATCCTAATCCATCAGTAACAAACACAGAAATCACAGTAGATATTACTGCAAATGAGTCAGAACTGAATGGAGGTACTTTGATCGTAAACAATGTAAATGGTCAGCGTATAGCCAAACGTTCTGATTTACAGCCTCAAATGAAACTGCACGGACTAACCCGTGGTGTTTACCTGGTACAGGTAATGCTTGCTAATGGTGAATCGTTCAATGAAAAACTAATTGTAAAATAGGTTTGAGATGGTGAGATTTGAGTAGTGAGATGTTTCAAATGATTGTCATCCCGAAGTTAGGAGGTATCCCTACTAACGTCGGGATGACACATCAATCAATAATTTAATCAATAAAAGACATAAAAATGAAAACAACAAAATATATTGCAATAGTTGCGCTCTGTCTTTCAGTACTGGCAGGTAACGCACAAAACAAAAAAGTAGAGATTGAAGTAGGCGCGGGCTATGGACTTTTCGGCTTGTCAGGTTCAATCGAGAATGGTAGTATAAAACCCGGTATGGGTTACCAGTTATCGCTAAATGGCAAATACTTTTTTACCTCAAACATTGGAGTGGGCATTGGTGCAGGTTATGCTTCATATACCTCAAATGCAGAATTGACCAGTTATACGTCGAATACGGCAACCGTCGATGATGAAAGCGAAAGCTTTGAATATCGCGTAACTGCAAGTGAAATTAAGGAGGATCAGAAGCTGGGAGCTGTCGAAATTCCTGTTTTTCTTGCTTACCGCAAGAACCTCTCCGGGAAATTGGGATTGAACGCTAACGTTGGAATAAAACTATCACTGCCATTATCGGCAACGTACCAGTGCACCGAAGGGGTAATTGAAACCAAAGGTTACTATGATGCCTATAATGTTGTGTTGTATGGAATGCCCAACCACTGTTTTGAAAAGATTGATCAAATCAGCTACTCCGGCGACCTAACCACTACAATGGCTTATTCATTGTTTGCCGGTGCCGGGGTTACCATTCCTGTTGGCAAAATGGGAATTAATATTGGGGTCTATGGTTCTTATGTGTTAAATTCAGTACTCGCCCCCGAGATAAATCAGTTGATGGTTTATTCGTCTAAATATCAGTCTGTAACTTCTTTAAGCGATAAGGTATCGCTGGTTGCCGGAGGTTTAAAGATAGGGCTGATTTTTTAAATTTATTCCTCTAACCATAATTAAAACTAAAAAATATGAAACCAACTTATTTAACGACAACTTTTACTACGGTAGCAACAAACACTAAAAACTCTGTTCTCAGGAGAAGCTATATAGACTTGATAAAAGAGAAGATGCTTTTTCTTGCTTTAATCTTTTGTTTTTGTGGAACAGTACAGGCACAAACAAAGATTGTTAGCGGTTCAATAGAAAATACCAGCAATGTTAAATCAGACAAATATCAAATCTTTAACAACTGGCTAACCTGGAACGAAGCAAAAGTTTATTGTGAAAGTATTGGAGGCCACCTTGCTACGATTACTTCAAAAGAAGAACTAACCAATATCTTATCATTACTTGAAGGCCATACAGCAATGGGATTTTATTGGGTGGGTGGCACAGAGACAGTAGAGGGAGAATGGAAATGGATAACCAGAGAGAAATGGGAATATACGAATTGGGATGTTGAAAACGGTGAACCCAATCAGTATGAAGGAAATGAAGAAGATTATCTTCAATTATATAATTATTACGATTGGTCAACAAGAGGTACCTGGAATGATTTACCAGTAACGGGTGGTACCTATGCAGGCTCATCGTTTGGTTTTATTTGTGAATGGAATACTCCGGCTATTTATAGTATTTATCCTAACAATGTTTTCAATAATGAAATCTATTCTGATATTACTGTTTTTGCTTATTCAATTGCAGAAGGAAGTAAGATTGAGTTAATTAATGAAACCAATTCGATTAAACCTGTTTCAATTTTGGAAATTAAGGGAAACCATATTAAAGCAAGATTTTCCTGGAAAAATAAACCATTAGGGCTTTATGACGTGATCCTTATCTCTCCGAATAATGACACGCTTAAACTTGAAAAGGGTTTTACCCTTCAAGACATCAATATGTCATTAAACAACGGATTGGTTGCCTATTACCCATTTAATGGAAATTCAAACGATGAAAGTGGAAACGACAATAATGGAATCGCAACAGGTGGAACATTGACATCTGATCGGTTTGGAATGGATAACAACGCATACTCTTTTGATGGAGTTGATGATAAAATTACAGTTAAAAATTCCAAATCACTAAATTTTCAAAATGACTTTTCAGTTTCTTTTTGGGTCAAGACAAATGGCCTTAATAGTAAGGCTCAATGTGGTTTTCTTAGTCAGTTAGAATGGAATAAAGAAGTTGGATGGGCTTTTGGTGATAATGGACAATATTATTCTAAAGTCTTATTTAGAGTACTGCCAGGAGCTCCCGAAAGTGAAGTTTCTTTTGACCGCAAGTTAATCAATGACAATATTTGGCACCATATTGTTGGAGTAAGAAAATCTGGAACGAATTATTTATATCTGGATAATAAGCTAATAAGTTCTTATACTTCAACATTCAATTTTTCCACTGAAAATTTATTAATTGGAGAATTTAGAGGAAGTACGAATGGGGGAATAATGGATGATATTCGTATCTATAATCGCCCATTGAGTGAAGAAGAACTTTATCTGTTATATAATCCTGAGAAAAACAGCATTAGTAGTTACAGCACCCATAAAGTAGGAAATTATGGTAAAAGTAGTATTGTATTTGAAGGCAATGGTTTTAACGAACGAACCACTATCAAATTGGCAAAAGCCGGACAGGATACGATCGTGTCTGATACGTTAAACATTAATCTCCATAAATGTCAGGCTTTATTTGATTTCAATAAAAAGGCAAATGGCAAATGGGATATTCTGGTCTATTTCGGTGATTTTTTAGTTAAAATAAAGGAAGGTTTGGAAATAGAAGATTACCAGACTCCTAAAGTGACCATTCAATTAATAGGGCCTGGATCAGTGCGTCCGGGCAGGTATACGTATTACACAATCCATTATAAAAACGAAGGGAATGTGAATGTTTACCAAACACCTGTTTTTATTCGTTTAATCAGTCAAAGTAATGTTCCGGTGATAACCGACTGGATCTATAGAGAGCTTCCTTTTGATCCGGTTTCTAATGGGCCAGCTGAATCTGATTACTCTTCAACTTCTACCGATCCGATTACTGGAAAAGTAACTAAATTTTATGCCCCCACCATTCCGTTAATACCACCCGGAGGGGAAGGCTCTTTAATATTTGGTGTGAATATGACACGGCCAACAGAAATCAATGCTAATGTAGGTGCTCCGATGTACTACTCTGATCAAAATGGAGAAATAGTACCTAATCAGGCATTTTATGACTGTATGGCCAATCTTTTTGAAATGGGAAAAACCAAACTGATTGATAAGGGAATTGATATGTTTGGAGTTCCCGGAGTGGCTTGTTTGAAATCTGCCGGAGAAACCATTGTCGAAAACGATGAACTTATTTCACAAAACAATTTGGATCTTCCAGTGGTCGGTAATGTAATTGCAAACGTTGCTTTTGCCGCCGGGGATTGTGGTTTTGATATCGTACCCGAACTGAAACCTTTTGCACCTCTTTGGGAACTTTATAAACTAAATTTTGACGATGATCTTAAAGGCACGATAAGTTCTTGTTCGGATGCGTTATTACAAGGTATTTTAGCAAGAATCGTTACTTCAATCGATCCCAACGACAAGATTGGTTATCGCAGTCCAAGCGGAAGCAACTTCTTCTCAAAACAGCAAAATTTTACCTATCTCATCAATTTTGAAAATAAATCAACGGCGACAGCTCCGGCACAAGAGGTATTTATTACCGACACGCTTGATTTGAACAGTTTTGATATCTCCAGTTTCAAGGCCGGCTATTTGCGAATCGGGTCAAAGATTGTTCAAGCTCCGGTTAATGCAAAAGAAAACAAATGGGAAGTAGACATGCGTCCTACTTTGAACTTGATTACAACTGTGGAATTGACATTGGATACAATCAAAGGAATTGCCCGTTGGTATTTCAGTTGTTATGATCCGAAAACCAACGATTTTCCTGCCGATGCATTGGTTGGGTTCTTGCCACCAAACGACAGCATTGGTTCGGGTGAAGGTAGTGTCTCATTCACTATCGACTTGAAAGAAACCATCAAAGATGAATCGTTGGTGAAAAACCGTGCTGCCATTGTTTTCGACAATAACGACCCGATTCTAACCCCGACATGGAGCAATCGCAAAGATTTAATTGCACCAGCCAGTAACATGTTCGATCCTGAAATTGTATCCAATAATATGGCCGCACTTTCATGGGAAGGCAAAGACAACCAAAATGGTTCGGGGGTTTATTGCTATAACCTATTCATGAAAAAGGGAAATGATGAATTCACTCCACTATTAACCCGTACTTCGAAAACTTATGTTGATTTTGCGTTTGAAAAAGAGGTGAAGTATTCATTTTACGTTACTGCGGTTGACAGCGCCGAAAATGCCGAGGTCAAAACCAATGTTCCTGAAGTTACCCTTTTTGAAAAAGAAAATGGAGTTGAAAGTTTTTCATTGCTTAGTGATGAAACACTCAAAATCATCCCTAATCCCAATAACGGCAACTTTATAGTACAAACCTCTTTTGAGGGTGAAAGCCAACTAACCATTACCAGCTTAACCGGGCAAAGAATATATGGACCGGTTGATTTCATTGGTAAAATACAGGCACAGTTAACTGGTGTTCCGAAAGGAATATACCTCTGCAATGTGCAAAATTCCCAAGGTGTGCAAACTCGAAAGATAGAGGTGAAATAACATACAGTTATACCTGACAGGCTTTTGAAACCTGTCAGGTATAATAATATGATGCCTTCTTTCGATACCATCAGCCTGACCGTTTCGCGCACGCATCTCTCAAAGTTAAAGGAGATGTACGAAGTATTCTGAAAATTTTATTTACCCAATATTTACCAATATTTACCGGATTTCCCCGTATACGACCGGATTTCCTGAAAAGCCCGTTTTGGCGTTTTTCTCTCTCCTTTTTTTTGGTTTTTTTTATATTAAAATTGAATTTATGAGATCGTTTCTTAAAGAGAAAACTCATAGGCTTTGACCAAACCAGATATTAAAATATTAACCAAATACTTCAATAATATGAAACCATTCATCTATCTACTGATTCTTCTTTTATCAGTATTCACAGCCAAAGCACAAACTGTGACACTTTCGGTGTACCAACCCGAGCCACTGCAAATGAATTCAGGAACAACCGTTTTCAACATTCTTCAGGGGAAAAAACAAACCCTTGGCAATGATTTATCCATTTCAGGAGGAACAGCTCCTTATCAAACCAGCTGGACAAGCCTGGGTTGGTTAAAAGATTCTATCAAAACTACCATTACGGTAACGCCAAAAGATACAACCGTTTATGCTTGCAAGGTAACCGATGCAAAAGGTTGCACACAGGAACAATCATTCCAAGTAAATGTGGTCTTCCCTGTTGTGCTGAATGCAACGGCCACCCAGATCTCCTGCTACGGGAAACAAAACGGAACTATTAACCTTAATATCTCCGGTGGGGCAAAACCGTACACCATTGCATGGCTCGATGGCTCTTCGGGAGAAAACCGTAACAATCTGGGGGCAGGAACCTACGCCGTCACCGTGACCGATGCAATGAACCAGCAACAGGATACCACCATCACCCTGATTGAACAGGCACGAATTGAAGTCTCGCTGACTGCTTCGGTTTGTGAAGGAAATAGTTATGCTTTCGATAATAAAGAATTGTCCACCGCGGGGAATTATTCCGCGACTTTCAAATCAGCCGATGGTTGTGACAGTGTCGTATCACTAAGCCTTACCATAAACCCTGTTTTTGAAGCGACAGAAACCGCTGCTATTTGCCAGGGAGAGACCTATGCTTTTGCGGGAAAGCAACTCTCAGCGACCGGACAATATAATAATAAGCTACAATCTGTAACTAGTTGCGACAGTACCATTGTACTGAACCTTACGGTCAACCCGCTTCCGGATGTTCCAACAATAACCCAAAGTAAAAAAATGCTGACTTCTTCGGCTACCACGGGCAACCAATGGTGGAAAGGCAATACAGAAATATCGGGTGGAGTTGACCAAACACTGGCTATAACTGAAGATGGCGATTACTCGGTGATGGTTACCAACATGAATGGCTGTAGTTCGCAATCTGCAACCTTTCATGCAACCATCACAGCGGTACCGGTTATTGATGCCGCCGGATTTTCCTGTACTATTTTTCCAAATCCAAACAAGGGTTTGTTTATGGTTGAAATTGAATCTGCAACAAATGAACCGGTACAACTGGAACTCTTCTCGGTTGATGGAAAATCCATTGCACGGCAACAGTTAAGCCAACAGTCCGGCAGACAATCTATACAGTTTGGAAAAGAGAATTTAACGAAAGGGGTTTACAACCTGCAAGTCCGTTACGGATCAAAAACAGTGAACCGTAAACTGGTGGTCAATTAAACGTCGAAAAGGCCTGACAACGTCGGTACGACCTGTCAGCGCCAAAAAACAGACCAACAAAAAAACATCAACTCCGACAGGTCTAACGACGCTGTCGGGTTTTAACAACCATTCAAAATCAAACCGTATGAAACGAATTATACTTTCCCTTTCTATTTTCCTTTTTTCTTTTTCCTATTTGTTTGCCCAAACCCTCTATACTCGTAACGACACTCTCGCCATTACCGGCGACTCGGTCACACTACAATCCGTACAGTTCCGCGGATCAATCCAGTGGCAACGATCGCTTGATGGTAATATCTGGGATAACCTTACAGGAAAAACAGACTCTTTACTTCAGGTTGCCAAAACCAGTGAAGGTTTCTACCGTGCTAAATTAACCGATGGCACTTGCTTGCCAACTTACTCTGATACAGCTGTAATTGTAGTCAACAAGCCAGCCAGTACCCTTATTGCCGATCCCGACAATATTGCCGGGGCAACTTTCATCGAGCGCGATGGGGGCACCTTTACCTTTGTTGGCACGGCAGCAAGTGTCCCGGTAAACACCGTCTTTGTCGACTCCGACAAGGAGAGCGATATCCGAGTGGTAACAGGTGTAGCTAAAAACGGCGACACCCTCACAGTTGCTACTGTCCCAGGCACATTGGAAGACCTCTTTTATAATGTCGACTTCAAGCTTTCGACCGAAACGCTCGGCAATACACAAAAAAGCGCGTACCTCACTTCCGAAGCCAGGGCAAAAGCAATGATCGACAATAAAGGGTTTATCCACCCGGTAGAGGTGATCGATAACAATGCCCAACTGCCTTCATTGAAAAGCGCACAGGCGGTTGATGGATCGCTGGGGTCAGTCAGCTTCACCCACGATTTCAGCGGTGAAAGCCTCTGGAGCGAGGGCGGCGCCGACATCTCGATCAGTGAAGGGTATTACAAGCTGGGGGCAGAGCTCGATTATGAATTCGCATTCTCGCCCAGTACTTTCGACTGGCAAAACAAATCGTTCCCCAAAGGAAAAATCCAGAAGTTCAAGATTTATACCAACAAAGAAAATACAGGGGCCGAGGCCAAACTGGTACTTACCGCAACCACAAGCCACAGTTTTGAGGATGAAAAGGAAGAAACCCTTGCCGAGGGGGTTTTCAACAAAACCTTCAAATACCTGATCACGGTTCCTACGGTGCCGCCGGTAATTGTCCCGTTCTGGGCTACCGTGAACGTCGACCTGATGGAAAAAGCTTCGGCTGAGATCTCGGGCGAAGCTTCAGTTTCTGGCGGGCTTTCGAGCGACCTCGACATGGAGGTTGGTGCCAGTTATGAAAACGGCCAATGGACACAGATCAACTCAATCACCCCTGAGTTTACCCTTGTAGGCCCCGATGTGGATGCCAAAGTGAACGTGCAGGCCAAGGTTTGGGTCTACCCTCATATTGAGGTTCAGTTTTACAGCACACTGGCCCCTTATCTGGAGATTGGCCCTTACGTACGTGAAGAGATGGAATGCAGTACAGCAGGAAACTACCAATACGACCTCTGTTCCGGTGTTGATGCCAATGTTGGGGTAAAAGCGGAGATATTTGGATATGATATTTTCGATTTCAACAAAGATTTCAACGTGAAGGAAGACACCCTTTACTCGGCACCAAAAAAACTTGAAATAGTAAGTGGCGCCAGCCAAACAGCAAGTGCAGGAAAGACCTTATCGCAGCCCATTGTACTGAAGGTGGTCGACTCGAAGGACCAACCGGTTAAGAGCACGCTGGTACATTTCAAAGCTTCGTTGGGCAAACTGTTCCAGTCGCTGTTGTCCTCGCCCGAAAATGCAGAGCTCAAAAGCGCCATGCTGTATGCTTCGGCAACCGATAGTACTCAGCTTGCTGTAACCTCCGACACCACTGGTCAGGTAAAAATTAACTGGACGTTGGCCGATTCCACCGCCAAACACCAACTCGAAGCCTTCCTGATGAACGGCAAGGACTCCATCTGTGAAGATACACGCGACACCCTTACCGCCGAAGTTGATTCCTGTGGATGCGACGAAAGCAAATTTGGCTCTTTTACCGACAGTCGCGATGGACATGTTTACAAAACAATAAAGATAGGTACACAGACTTGGATGGCTGAAAACCTTGATGTATATGTATCCCCGATAGATAATGATTCTGACAATCCTCAAACCAGCTGGGATGAAAGCACAGATTGTGACAAAGACGATATATATTGCTGGGATAATAGTCCTTATGGGAAACATTATTCATGGGAAGCCGCTAAACTCGCATGTCCTTCCGGGTGGCACCTGCCTTCCGATGCCGAGTGGCAAGTGTTGGTTGACAGCCTTGGCGGGGATGCCGTTGCCGGTGGTAAAATGAAGTCCACCACTGGATGGATCAGTCCAAACACCGGTGCGACAAACGAAAGCTGTTTTTCTGCCTTGCCAGGTGAAGCCTGCGTTATTGGTAGCACTATATACAGCCATGGCTATTGTGGCGTCTGGTGGAGTAGTACACCAATTAATAGTGAAAGAGTTTACGTTCGCTACTTTTGGTATAACCAGGCCAGTAGTAAACGTGAAGCCGGCTCCTTAATGATGTACAGAACAAGCGTGCGGTGTGTTAGGGATTAGCACCACACTGCTGGTGCAGGTAACGGGGTTGTCTCTGGCTGTTCGCAATGGCCGGTGAGGTTTTGTAAACCGCGCCTATAAACAGTGAATTTAGCTACGCTGATTTACGCATTGCTCCAATTGTAATTCACACATATTGAAAAAACAAAGAAATGAAACAAATACTAACCATACTACTTCTTTTTACCACAATAACCTTGTTTGCCCAAACCCTCTATACCCGCACTGACTCCATTGCTATTACTAGCGATTCGGTCACCTTACAAGCAGGTGCATTTCGTGGCACTATCCAGTGGCAACGTTCGCTTGATGGAAATATCTGGGATAACCTTACAGGAAAAACAGACTCAATCCTTCAGGTTGCCAAAACCAGCGAAGGTTTCTATCGTGCCAAACTAACCGATGGCACTTGTTTGCCCACCTACTCCGATACGGCAGTGATAGTAGCCAACAAACCCGCCAATAACCTGATAACCGATCCCGACAACATTGCCGGGGCAACTTTCATTGAACGCGATGGTGGCACCTTTACCTTTGTTGGTTCTTCTGCCAACATCCCGGTGAACACGGTTTTTGTCGATTCAGATAAAGAAAGCGATATCCGTGTGGTAACCGGAATATCGAGAAACGGAGACACCCTTTCTGTTTCAACCAAACCGGGAACAATGGAAGATTTGTTTTTCAACCAGGAGTTCAAGCTTACAACAGAATTGCTCGACAATACAAATAAAAGTGCTTACCTCACCAAAGAAGCTTTAGCAAAAGCAATGGTCGATGATAAAGGGTACATACATCCGGTAAGGGTTATCGACAACAATGCCGGTAACCTGAAAAGCGTAGAAACAACTAACGATGGGTCATTGCCTACCATCAATTTCAAATATGACTTTAGCAATACACCACTCTGGAAGGAAGACGGCGCTGATATTTCCATCAGTGAAGGTTATTTCCAGTTGGGTGCAAAACTCGATTATGAATTCAAATTTGAAAGCTCAACCTTCGACTGGAAAAACTTAAGTTTCCCCAAAGGGAAAATCACCCACTTCAAGATTTCAACCGACAAGGAACAAACCAAGGCAGAAGCCAAAGTGATACTAACGGCCAAAACTTCTGGGGAATTTAAAGACAAAGACACCAAGATTCTGAAGAAAATGTTATTCACGAAAACATTTGAATATTTGATTATTGTTCCCCCTGCACCCCCAATCCCTTTCTGGGCAACAGTGACAGTTGACCTGATGCGCGATGCCTCGGTCAGTATTTCTGGTGAAGCTTCGGTTTCAGGAGGGGCAACGGCAGGAGTTAACCTTGAGGTGGGCACCAGCTATGATAACGGGAAATGGGCAACTATAAGCCCCAAAGCAACTCCCAGTTTAGTTCTCGAAGGCCCTACGGTAGATGCAAAAGTGAATATTCAGGCAAAATATGAAGTTTATCCACATGTTGAGGTGGCTTTTTACAGCATATTGGCCCCTTATCTGGAAATTGGCCCTTATATGCGAGAAGAGATGGAATGCAGCCTTGCAGGGAATTACAAATACGATTTCTGGTCAGGGGCTGATGCAAGGCTTGGTGTAAGGGCTGAGATATTTGGTGTTGACCTCTTTGATTATAAAACGGATGATTTAAACCTATATGAAGATACTTTGTACACTACTCCTAATAAAGTTCAGGTAGTTAGTGGGGACAACCAAAAAGGCACTGCAGGAAAACCATTACCCCAACCAATTATAATAAAAGTTCTAGACTCGAAAGACAAACCAGTAAAGAATGCGGTAGTAAATTTTAAAGCATCGCTGGGGAAACTGTTTAAAGCATTGCTCTCCTCGCCCGAAAATGCAGAGCTCAAAAGCGCTATGTTGTTTGCTTCTGGTGGCGACAGCACCGAACTGGCTGTTGCTTCCGACACCACCGGTCAGGTAACCATTAACTGGACACTGGCCGATTCCACTTCCAAACACAAACTGGAAGCTTTTCTGATGAACGGCAAGGACTCCATCCGTGAAGATACCCGCGACACCCTTACTGCCGAAGTTGAATGCGGTTGTGACATCACTAAATTTGAATACTTTACAGATTCTCGCGATGGTCATGTTTACAAGACTATTAAAATTGGCAATCAAACATGGATGGCTGAAAATTTGGCCTACTTGCCTTACACAACCCCAACAACTAGATGGTCTGAAACCTCGCCATGTTATTACGTTTACAATTATGTTTCTTATGGCGTATTATATAACTGGCATGCTGCCTTAACTGCCTGTCCTGCGGGGTGGCATTTGCCCAGCGATGACGAATGGACAACCCTCTCCAATTATTTGGGGGGCGAAAGTGTTGCCGGGGGCAAAATGAAAACCACTACAGGCTGGAACAATCCAAATACTGGCGCCACCAACGAGAGCTGCTTTTCTGCCCTTCCGGACGGTGCCCACCTCGGCGGCGGTGGCTTATGCGATGCTGGCTACCGCGGCTATTGGTGGAGTAGTGCTGCCTACGGTGAGTACGGCGCGCGGCACCGCCACCTGAGCTACAATTTTTCGTGGTTGAGCAGGCCCTGGAGCAGTAGGAGCTCCGGGTTCTCCGTACGTTGCATCAGTGATTAAGACCCCTAAATTACCAGACCTTGAAGGTTTTCAAAACCGTCAAGGTCTAATAATAACAAATTGAAAAACAAAAGAAATGAAACAAATACTAACCATATTACTTCTTTTTGCCACCACCTCCTTACTGGCTCAAACCCTCTATACCCGTACCGACTCTATTGCAATTACCGGTGAATCAGTAATATTGCTGGCAGGAAGATTTTAATCAAGAGGATATCAGGAATATGAAGAAACAAACATTAATATCATCATTTTTAATTATTTGGACACTGTTGATTTGTGCAATTGCAGAATGCCAAAACATCAACGCTGCATATTCCATAAATTTGGAGTTACAAAACAGTGTGCTATGTGAAAAGATTTATTTGCAACGATATAGTGGCAAATCACCAATAAACATCGATTCTATTGCTTTAAGTTCTTTTAAGAATGCATTTCGGGGAGAGAACGCATTGAAACCAGGCATGTTTGCAATCAGCCTGAAGCAAAAACCAGTTGTCAATTTCTTTATTAGCAAAGTAAACGAACAGCAGTTCACTATCTCATTGGATGTAACTAATCCAGCCCAAACACTTGCCTTTATAGGTTCCCCCGAAAATCAAGCCTTTGTTGATTACTTACGGTTCTTTGGAAGTAATCAGCAGTCACAGGATGAAATCACACAAAAAGGGGAACAACTGCAAAAGCAATTCCCAGGCTCCATGCTGGCCTTGTTTATTCAAACCATGAAGGAACCCGAAGTACCTGAACCAACAACACCTATTTCTGATAGGATTGAATATAAATACAGCTATCTGGCAAACCATTATTTCGATAATGTTGACTTTTCGGATAAGCGGTTGCTGAACACTCCCTTACTGGAACAAAAACTTGGTTTTTACTTTAAACAAATGGTTCCTCCTGTGGCTGATTCCATCATCGAAAGGGTTGATCAAACGTTGCAAAAAGCAAAAGCCAATAACGAAGTCTACAACTGGGCAGTCCGTTACCACTACAACCTTTACCGTGAAGCGCCCATCGAAGGAAATACCGAAGTGTGCAACTACATTGGTGAAAACTACATTCTAACAGAACCGAACCGTTGGCACGATAAACCTTTTGTAGAAAAGGTTCGCAGCCGTGTAGCCAAGGCCAAATTAAACCCGGTTGGAGCAAAAGCAACAAACCTTATCCTTCAAACTCCCGAAGGGAAAAAGGTTGATTTATACACCATCAAAGCCAGCTATACCGTACTTTTCTTTTACAATCCCGAATGCGAAGCCTGCAAACCGGTCTCTTCAGCTTTATCCGACTTCTCAAAAAAATACCATGCAAAAGGAGTCGAAGTGTTTGCCGTTTATATGGATCATAAACAGGATATTTGGAAGTCTGCCATTGCCTCGAAAGGGCAAAACTGGATCAATGTTTTTGATTCGGATGGCTCAGCAAGAATTGAAGAAAAATACGATTTGTATGCGCTGCCGATGATTTATCTGCTGGATAAAGATAAAAAGGTTGTTGTTAAAGATATTCCTGTAAATAAGCTGGAAGAATATCTTAAATGATAAAGCTGATAGAGGTACTTTAATAACTACCTTTCGCATTGAAAGTTTTGGGTGAAGAAGACGAACTTTCGGAGAAACCTGAGGAGAAAACAATTATCGATCTGATCACTGATAATCCAAAATCCACAACAAAGAATATGATATCTACTACAGGTCTTACTCGTAGCGGTATAGAATATCAATTGAATAGGTTGAAAGAATCAGGAAAAATCGAGCGAATTTGTTCAGACAAAGGGGGCTACCGGAAAGTTATTTTGAACTTAAATAAGTAGGTTTTTTACCCATTGTTGTTTTTGTAATGCAATACCGATAGAAACTGTCGTAGATTTTTGAGGCTTGGTTGTCAAATTAAAAGCCGTCGTTAACGAATGAGCAACCCAATGTTTATAGATATATGTGCAAAAAAAATGACCACCGGGGAGTGATCATTTTCAAGGTGATATTGTAAAAAAAACAGGGAGAGGAGAATTTTCAAAATCATTGCCAAGTTACTAAACTTCATTTATCATTGACAATTGTACTGATCGTGAAAATGTTAATTTCAACCAATGCGCATTTTGCATTGACCAACGATGATTTTTGATAGATAAGGAGGCTTATAATTTTGAGGAATGAATATTCATTCTTTTTGAATATTTATTCAGGTTTGTGCTCAATTCATCCCCCAAGGATAACCTTTTCTGGTAAT
>Ga0209800_10002059_pt1 | contig 18682 bp, 19 predicted proteins | sample Higcelweek8metaG_FD_187174 | JGI IMG/M metagenome (GOLD analysis project Ga0209800, IMG submission 187174) | Freshwater pond sediment microbial communities from the University of Edinburgh, under environmental carbon perturbations - High... | ecosystem: Environmental > Aquatic > Freshwater >...
GATGGCGATAAATCTGGGAATAGTATTTTACATATACCTGGCAATGTATTTGACTTGGTCGGTAGTGGGGAGTGATTTAATTTACGGTACCCAAGGCAGATACTATTTACCTTTGTTGCCATTTATTATTATATTTTTGGCTAAATTTTGGAGTTTAATAAGAAGTAAATGGCCAGTGAGGTTGATGTGGTTGGGATTGGTGATGATGTTGGTATTAATAAGTATCGTTGAGGGTTTGAGGATAAAATATTTTGACTATTCAAAAAACTATACAAATTTTAACTTTATTGAAATGGTAATTAAGAACATAAAGAGGAGCGATAAAGTTGATGGGGTAGTAGTTGACAAAAAAATGAATTTTTTGGTGGAAGTGGCAAATAGTAATGTTTCTGGATTTAAGGTTAATCTCGATAATAGAGAGATGCCGATTTTGATTCCCTATCGATATCGGGTGATGGATAGTGAGTGTAAAAAGACGTATAGATCGGGGTATCTGAAACAGTATGATATTCAAAATGATACGGTGTATGTGGTGAAATTTGATCCAATAGGGGTTAAGGATAGTGGTTTATGCTTTGAGCTGGAACCTTTTACTTTTGGTTTAAATGGATATACACAATCTTTTTTGTCGATCAAGACGGTGAACCAGCGATTATTATTTGAGTGGCTATATTTTAGTAAAGATTGAGTGGAAAAAGGGTCTGGTTGGCTTATAATGGCGAAATGTTGGTAAAATAAGGGTGAGTGCCGGCGTGGCCAGCCTCGCGTAGACGTGAGTCTAGGCGGGTGAAACAACCGGTAATAGGTGCCTGAGACCGTTTGAACTAGTGTTTGTTCAAGTGTGCGATTCGAGAACAGAAGCAAGAGAATTGGAAGAATATTTAAAATCCGGAACTGGTCGTGAGATAATATCAGAGATTATTTAGCCGGCGTGGTGAAATTGGTATACACGTACGTTTCAGAAGCGTATGGAGCAATCCGTGGAGGTTCAAGTCCTCTCGTCGGCACATAATTGACAAGTGATCAATTTCAATTACGATTTGCGAATTGAATTGATATAATAGTGATACTTCTTGCCGAAGTAGCCAAGATGGTCACGGCACTGGTCTGAAAAACCTGGGATGTTGGTCCGAGTCCAACCTTCGGCACTTGCCTTAAGCTTTGCATTATTGTATTTAACAATTTGCGAGAGTAGCTCAATTGGTGGAGCGTCTCCTTGCCAAGGAGAAGGTCGCGGGTTCGAGTCCCGTCTCTCGCTCAAAATCAAATCCCCTACTTTGGGGATTTTTTATTTATTGGTAAAATATGGCCAAGAGGCTGTTTAGCCCCGCCTTCGCAAAAGCTACGGCGGGCAAGTCAGTTTCCAACTTCGCGGATAAGGCTGTTTAGCCCCGCCTTCGCTAAAGCTACGGCGGGCAAGTCAGTTTCCAACTTCGCGGATAAGGCTGTTTAGCTCAGTTGGTAGAGCACATCGTTTACATCGATGGTGTCGGGGGTCCGAGTCCCTCAACAGCCACCCTTCGCATAAAGCTATGGGCTGGCGAAGCTACTTTTAGGTTATAATACAAAAGTTCTTTTATAACTGCCGACGTGTTGAAATTGGTATACAAGCACGCTTGAGGTGCGTGTGGAGCAATCCATGGAGGTTCAAGTCCTCTCGTCGGCACCCTTTGACGGAATACATTGCCCCGTCGTCTAATGGTAGGACAGCAGCCTTTGGAGCTGTTTACTGTGGTTCGAATCCATGCGGGGCAACCATTCGACTCACTTCGTTCGCTCATGGCTATAGCCTATTATATGAACGAAAAAAATGTGGTTCGAATCTCCCCTCGCGGGGATTTTGTACTCTCAACATGCGGGGAACAGTTTTTTATTTATATTCGGGGTGGGAGTGGGTAGTGTTTATCTCTCCACTGATTAAATCTTGATATTTAAATTCTTGGTTTTGAGGGATGGAAATACTTTTTATTTTATCGTTTTCGACAGAGACAATTTTGACTCCGCGAGTAGTATCAGAAGCGATAATCTGGGCCATATCATCGATAATTACTAAGGCGACTTGGTCGTCGACGGCAAAACCAGTTTTTTGACCTGACTCTTGGATCAATCTTGGTAGCTGTTCGTTTCGGAATGGTTCTCGAAGATGGTGTGGGCTAAATAATCCCGGAACAAATCCGAGAGAAGGTAAAAGAATTAGCTGTTTGTCTTCTGGGTTATTAAACGATGGAGAATCTGAAGATCCAAATTGAAACCAGCAAATAGCGCCAGCACTTAAACCTGACATCACAATCCCCTTTTCATAGGCATCTTTTAATACTTTGTCGGTCCCAGTGTCTTTCCAAATTTGTAGCATTTTTTGAGTATTTCCCCCGCCAACATAAATGGCGTCAGCTGAAAGGATTTCGTTTTCAATAATATCCTGGCTGGGAGGATCGTTAACCAGTTTTAAGACAGATGGTTTGGCGCCTAAGCTTGAAAAGTAATCGTCAAATGTTTTCCAGTAACCCTGAGCATCTGAACTCGCTGTAGGAATAAACAAGATTTTGGGATGTTCTTTTTCGGTAAGATTTAAAATTAATCTATCAATTTTTTCTGTTTCTCGATTTGCTATTTCTCCACCGCCAATGGCAACTATTTTTTTCATGTTTATATTGTATTACATTCTTGGACATGGATCCCAAACAGTTCAGGTGGTTAAATATCGTATGAAAGGATTTGTGGTTTATATATTAAGAACATCTAAAAATACCTTATATACGGGTCAAACTAATGATTTAGAGCAGAGACTAAAGAAGCATCGGTTGGGGAAAGGGGCAAAATATGTCAGATCATTTGATAGTTTTGAATTAGTTTATTGTGAATATTTTTCGACCAGATCAGAAGCAATGAAGAGGGAGATTGAAATTAAGGGTTGGTCTAAAATACAAAAAGAAGAGCTGGTCAAATTATGGCGACTTGGGTGAAAGATTGGGGGTGGGTGTGGGAGAAACGACAGCATCAGTTATTATTTCGGCTGAGGAAGTGGCTGGTGGTGGCAGAATAAGCGGTTGTGATTCTAGTTTATTGAGAACATCGAAATCGATGCTTTTGTGGGCTAGATATCCTGCATAGGCAAGCAATAGTAGCAATATGGAAATTAAAGTAATTCCTATATAGTCTGTTGATGGTTGAGAGTCGGTCATGAATTTATTTTAGACGATTAATAGTGTATGTGGTGGGGTAAGATAGGAAAATGGCAGGAGATTCTTCAAGTAGGTATCTTTGAAAGTCATGGTAGATTTTTTTTCGCTCCTGATAATCGAAGGTGGTGCGTCCGTCTTCGAGAAGTTTGTCGATTCTGGAATTGTTTAATTTGGTTAAATTGGTCGATTGTTGGGTGGAGTGCCAGAATAGGTATTGATCGGGATCATGGGGGATAATTCCAAATGTTAATAGAGCATCAAAATCTTGGTTTGAACCTTGGTTTTCGGCAATAATGAGAGTATCAATATTTAATACTTCTTTCCAGGAGTTTTTTATTGTTTCGGCCAGAGGTAATAATCTTCGATCACCAACAGACAAGGTGAGTTGGGTGACAGTGTTGTCTTGAGCCAACTCCTTGGCTCGTTCGGGGTTAAAACCATATTCCTTTACGGCGGGGTTATAGGCCCATGAATTTGGAGAAATGGGATTGAGGCATCTTTCGTTCTTATCTTTGGTTTTGGGGGTGGCATAAGCCAGAGATTGACGAAATTGCTTGTTATCCATTTTTTCGGTATTGATAAAGATGGCTGAATATTGTTTGTAAGTATTGATTTGAGGAGTGATGTTCAAATTGGGCCATTGGTTAAATTCTTCGGGTAGGCTGGTGGTGGACATTTCGTCAATCTGGCCGAGTTTGAAGGCGGTGATTAAATCGTTTTCATTGTTAAAAAATTTGTAAGTTAGTTGTGTCTGGTCTTGGGTCGATTTTAAAACCATGGTTTGAAAGTTACCGTCTTGGTATTTAATTTTTGCTACCCGATATGGGCCTAAGCCAATCAGGGTTGATTTGTAAAATAGTGGTTGGCTTAAGGCAGATAAAATGGGGGCAAAGGGGGTGGCCAGATGGATCTCGAGAGTGGAAGTGTTGACATATTTTAGGGTTAATCCCTTGATGTCGTAGACGACATCCTGGCTTTGAAATGGGAGGCCATTGTGCCAATAAAGATCTTTTTTAAGATGAAAAATGTAGGTTTGATTGTCGTTGAGAGTATCAATTTGTTCTACCAGAGGTGAAGGAATGGGTTTGTCATTGTCGGAGTTGGAGGTTAGACCATAGGAGATTAAGCCGCTTATTTCGGCGGGAATGTTGCGCTGATTGTAAAGCCCATCAATGCCTGTAATTTTGACAATCGGAGTAAGTTGGCGGTAACTGCTCAGAATACGATTTTTGTTGTAATAGACAATGGAGCCAAAAATGGTACCGATTAACAAAAAAAGACTATATTTGCGTAAATAATAAAAAAACAACTCTAGTCTAAAGTGGAGACGTTTGATCAATTACGTTATATTAAAGTTTGAATAAGTGAAGATAGGACGAAGAGGCCCAAGATAACTAAAGTTGCATAAAACATAATTTTTTCCCAACCACGTTTTTCAAATTTGACTGAGGACATGATGTTTGATCGAGATTCACTTTCACCATTTGATTGAAGAAAAACCAGGACAATTAGGCCGACTGATAAAAGTATCTGAAAGACAGTGAGAAAATTTTTCATAATTAAGTTTTTTTTCTAAGGATGATATTAAATAAATAAAGAAATAAACTGACAGTGATGGAGGTGGCTAGATAGGCAAAAAACCCTGATAGATGGATTGAGGCAATGGGAAATCCTATAAAGCGGGACGGGTTGGTAGCAATATTGTTGATATGGATATCAGCTAACAAAAAAGTGGCCAGATAAAAACCAAGAGTATTAATTACTATTCGAAAAAGACCAAGAGTAAGAAGGTTTATGGGTAAGAGTAATATTTTTAGAATGGGTTTAATTAATATCTCAAAAATCATCAGGATGAGAGAGACTTTTAGAAGGGTGGTGAGACCATTATCAAGGCTAAGGTTGCCCCAAATTTGGTTATGGGTGGCCAGACCGAAAGCGTAGAGTAGAGTTAGCCGAAGGATTTTTTTCATAAGGTTGGTTTTTTGTTAGATGCAGTCAATATTATACCCAAAAAACAGAGGATAACAATTAAAATACAGATACTAACAGTGAGATTGAGATAGTAATTGGGATTTTTGATGGAAATTGTGGTTGGTTGGGAATATTCATCGGCAGAAACAATAATTCTAAGGTGATTATTTTGGGGAAGGATAGAGGCAATAAAGTTTGGTTTGGGAATGGAAATTGTAATATTGCCAAGAGGCGGGATGATAGTTTGGTTGGATTTTATCTGAGCCGATGGGGAGATGGATAGATTGTTTAATGAGTTTAGGTTGGGATTATTGATGACAACTGTATAGCTGGAATCGAGCAGAGATGAGGGGTTGAGGCGGGCGGTTAATGTTTCGTTCATATGGGAGATTTCTTGGTCGGCAAAATCTACTTTGACTACTTTTTGCTGAAGATTGTTTTTATAGGAACCCGGTGGGGGTGGATAGTCACTGGAATTACCATGAATAACAAAAGTAAAATGATTAAGATCTAGCTCGTTAAAATAATCGATACCGTTGGTGGTTTTTCCCCAGGTTGGATCGATTGAAATCCAACGGTTTTGGTCGGGATTATAATATTGAGGCCAAGCGTGGAGGATGTCAGCGTTTTGATTTATAGGTTTTATCTTTAAATTGTTGGTGTTGGCATAACCTTCTATTTCGCGAGCGGGAATATTGTTGGCTCTGGCAATGGCAATAAAAAGGTCCGTAAACTCGGTGCAAAGGGAAAATTGGGGATTTTGGAGGGCAATAACGGCACCTTTGCGCCCGTTTGAATTGGTAAGCTGGTAATCATAATCAAGCGTGTTGATGACGTAGTCATAAATCTGTTTGGGTTGGTGGTAGGTCGAAGCTAGTTGCTGGATGGTGGGGTCGGTGGTTGGCCAGTATTTTTGCTCTTTGGTTAAATCTTTTAAATCAGTTTTTTTATCTCCAATATTTTTTGGTGGAGATAGCTTTACTTGACCAGAGGCGTTTATTTCTATTTTTTGTTGTGGCGCCAGCCGATATTTAGCCAGCCAATTTCCGTCTTGGTCACTATAAACCTGGAGGGGTGATGGAGATATCGAGCGATAGGTAACTTTTTGATAATCAGTGTCGGGGGGGATGGCAATTTCTGTTTCGATTGGTGAGCTGGAGGAATTTTGGAGAAAATATGTTAATTGAAAATCAAACAATTGGTAGTTTCCGAAGATTAATAGTATCCGTCGATCATCAACCTGATTGGGATTGAGATCAATTTGAGTTTGGTGACCGGAGTATTCGGGTTGGAGGTTGGGAATAGAGGAGAATGATAATTTACCAAAAGATTGAGGAACCGAAATGGAGATACTAATTGATTTTTCGCCGGAGGTGGTTGGTTGGTATTGAGGTAAGGATATTTCCCACGTTTTACCTTTATTTAGGGCAAAATTGTTGATGTTGTAGGTAAGAAAGAATTGGGTTGACTGGTCTTTGCCAACTGATGGTTGATTAAACTTGAGAAAAATTACCGTTTTCCCGTCGGTAGTAGTGGTTGTCTTGAGGATATCACCTATCTTGTCGTAGGCTCTAATATTAGTGATGTCGGTTTGGGATAAAGTGATTTGATATTCTTTGGGATAAACCTGAGATAGGTTATTTAGTAAGTTGACCTCCTGTTTAACCACAGCAATTCCGGCATTGTTTACCTGATATTTTACGGACTGATTGATGGTGAAATCACTGATGGCCTGTGCTGACGAAGGTAATAGAAGTAATAAAAACGAGAATAAAAGTAGCCACATCTTAGATTAATGATAGCAAGGAATGGCAGATAAATTAAAAGATTGACTTCGGGTATTGTTCGTGTAAGATTAAGTCATGGTAAGTGTTTTATATCGCCGACAAAAACAAATATTGGATTATATTGATAATAATATTTCCGAATATGGTTATGCGCCGACATTAACTGAGATTGCCCAACATTTGGGGTTGTCTTCTTTGTCAACAGTTCATGAACATCTGGCGGTATTGGAAAAAAAAGGAATGATTAGGAGGTACCGGGGGGCAGTGAGAGGAATTGAAGTGGTTGGCAGTGGGGCTATTAAGACAAACAACCAAAGTGTGGAGTTGCCAGTGTTGGGATTTATTGCTTGTGGAGCGCCAATTGAGCCCTATACCGATCCAAATGCAACTCTGATGGTTAATTCTAGTTTTGTTAAATCGGGGGATAAATCTTTTGTGTTACAAGCGAAGGGAGATTCGATGGTAGATGATGGAATTTTAAATGGTGATTATGTGGTAATTAAACAGCAAAGTGATGCTAATAACGGAGATATCGTGGTGGCGGTGTTAAAAAATGGATTTGCCACTTTAAAAAGATTTTATCAGGAAAAAAATAGAATCAGATTACAGCCGGCCAATTCGGAAATGTCGCCTATTTTTGTTAGTGAAGTGGAAATTAGAGGTAAGGTGGTGGCGATTATTCGGCAATTTAACTAACCATGACAAAGAAAGTTACTAATGTTTTTTTAGTAAGAGACGATGAGGTTTGTTTGGGAATGAAAAAAAGAGGTTTTGGAGTAGGTTTTTGGAATGGAACTGGTGGAAAGATTATGGAAGGCGAAACATCTATAGAGGCAGCAAAAAGAGAGGCAAAAGAAGAATTTGGGGTTGATTTAAAAGAACTAATAGATAGAGGTAATATTATATTTGTTTTTAAAGATGGATTAAAAATTGATTGTGATATTTATTTGTGTCGAAATTGGATAGGTGAAGTGAGCGAGAGTGAAGAAATGGCACCAAAATGGTTTAAAATTAATGATTTACCACTAGAATCAATGTGGAGTGATGATAAATTTTGGTTACATAAAGTTTTGGAAAATAAAAAAATCAAAGCCACTTTTTATTTTAGCGATGACGCAAAAACAATAGAAAAATTTGATGTAAGGGAGATTAATTAATGTTGTATATTATTGCGACTCCAATTGGAAATTTAAAGGATATTAGTTTGCGGGCAATTGAGATGTTGGAAGAAATTGATGTGTTGCTGTGCGAGGATACCCGACATACAGGCATATTACTTAATGAGCTAAAAATTGTTAATAGACCAAAATTGATGTCGTTTTATGATGAGGTGGAGGCTCAAAAGATCCCTGAAGTAATAAGTATGTTAAGAGAGGGGTTGGAAGTTGGGCTGGTGACTGATGCCGGGACACCTCTAATTTCTGATCCTGGGTGGTTATTGGTAAAAAAATGCCGAGAATTAGATCTAAAATATACTGCCATTCCCGGAGCTTGCGCTTTGGTTGATGCTTTGGTTTTGTCGGGTTTGCCGATACAAAGGTTTTCTTTTTTAGGTTTTTTGCCCAAAAAAGAGGGTGATATCCGAAAAATACTCCATAAATATCAAGAAATTGAGGGGGCGAAAGTGGCCTACGAATCCCCTCTTCGGGTGGTTAAATCAGTAGCTTTGATTAAAGAGATATTTGGGTCAGAGACAGAGATTAGAATAATCCGAGAGATGACAAAAAAATTTGAGGAAGTGCTGAGACCCGAGGAGATGATGGACGAAAGAGGTGAAGCCGTAATTTTGTGGAAATAAGGGGCTATCCTTTAAGCTTCTTTTTTTCAGCCCAAGCAACTATTTCCCGGGTGCGGTCAATAGCATCAGGTGAAACTGAGATGCTGGTGACTCCCCATTTAACTAATTTTTCGACCAGATCTGGGTGATTGCTGGGTGCTTGACCACAAATGGAGGCCAAAATACCTCTTTTTCTGGATTTGGTAATGGCCCGTTTTAAACTCCAGAGAACGGCCGGATCCATTTCATTAAAATCTTTGGCTACTTCACCGTTATCCCGATCAAGGCCAAGAGTTAACATGGTTAAATCGTTACTGCCGATGGATATTCCATCAATGCCAACATCGATAAATTTGTCTAACAAAATTACGTTGCTGGGAATTTCGACCATCATAAATAGTTTGAAGGATGGTGAGCGCAGAAGGCCCGCGGCGGTAATTATTTTTTTAACTTCGGATAGTTCTCGGGGAGTGCGGACGAACGGAATCATTAGCCAGAGGTTTTTTAAATTATGGCGATTGCGGACGATTTTGATGGCTTCAAGCTCCATAAGGAAAACATCAGGAGAATTGATATACCGAGTAGCACCACGAAAACCCAATAATGGATTTGGTTCCTCGGGTTCATAATCTTTGCCCCAGCGCAGGAAACGATATTCGTTGGTTTTAAAATCGGTGGCTCGGTAGACTACTGGTCGGGGTGAAAAGTTTTTGCAAAATTTGGTTAGTCCGTCGACTAATTGGTTAATGTATTCCTTTTGGCGATGTTCGGCGATCATCCGTTTGGGGTGGATACCGATATTGGCAATCATAAATTCGGCTCTGAGCAAACCGATGCCATCAACATTTTTTTCTGACATTTCCTTGGCCAATTCAGGCTCGCCTAAATTGACATATACTTTGGTGGCTGTTTTTTGATGGGGGTTTAGTGTTTGGAGCCTAATTTTTGGAGTTTGGGTGGAAATTAAATCGCCAAACCAGATTTCTCCGGTTGTTCCATTGAGGGTGACAATATTCCCTTCCTTTAGTTTTTTGGTGGCAGTGGCAGTACCAACGACACAGGGGACTCCTAGTTCACGGCTAACGATAGCGGCGTGTGATGTTTGGCCGCCCTTGTCAGTGATAATGCCATTGACTTTTTTCATAGCCGGGACAAAATCGGGAGTAGTCATGGTAGTGACCAGGATTTGGCCTTTTTGGACACGGTTAATCTCTTTTGGAGAATGGATGATGATGACTGTGCCGGTAGCGGTGCCGGGGCTGGCCGGTTCACCTTTTAGATCCGGGGTTGAGTTGATCTGACCCTGGGCATTGAGAGTGGTCTGATTGGAAATGATGGTGGTAATGGGACGTGTTTGGACGACATAAAATTTATTTTTTTCGATGGCAAATTCAATGTCCTGGGCTTTGCCATAGTGATTGTGTAATTGTTGAGCGTATTTGGCAATTTTGAGAATCATTGAGGGGCTGATCTTGGCTTTTTTTTGTTGATATTTGGGAACAGCCACTTCTTTGGTTTCGTGATTTGATTTGACAAGTTTGACCGTTTGGGGGACGACATTATTGGAGATGATTTTGTCGGTTAGTTTATCAACTACATATTGGTCTGGAGTAACCATTCCCTGGACGATATATTCGCCCAGCCCCCAGATGGCTTCGATAATAATTTGGTTTTTTTGATTGGTTACTGGATTGATGGTGAAACAGATTCCAGAAACATCTGATTGAATTAATTTTTGGACCGGAACGGCGACACCGACTTTGAAATGATCATATTTCTTTTTGACCCGGTAAAAAATTGATCTGGGTGTAAATAGACTGGCCCAACAATCACGAACCCGATTAACAACGTTGGCCTCGCCGATAACATTGAGAAAAGTTTCCTGCTGGCCGGCAAATGAAGCGTCGGCCGAGTCTTCAGCGGTGGCCGAGGAACGAACAGCGACGGGAACATTGTCCAGACCGCCAAGACCGGAGAGTTTTTTGTAGGCCTTCATGATGGCAATGGCGGTTTGTTCTTCGATGGGGCTTTTGCGAATAATATCTTTAATTCTTTTTGAAGCTGACATTAGCTGGTCTGGTTGATCGACATCGGTGGTATCTAAAATATCTTTGATCTTAAGGTGTAATTGGTTGTATTTAATAAATTCGAAATAGGTATTGGCGGTGATGACAAAACCATTGGGGACTGGAATGCCAAGATTATACATTTCACCTAAGTTGGCGCCTTTTCCACCAACAGTGGGGACGTCTTCAAAATTGATTTCTTTAAACCACAGGATTGGAGTTTGGAGATTGGTTTTCATGGGGAGGCTGGTCCCAACCGCGGTTGGGTGAATTTCTAATTTCAGGTGTTTCGTTGGGGCGATTGCTGTCGTCTTCGAGCCGGAAGGTGGTCCCAGATTCAGGAGAAGAAACTTCGATAATGGTGACGTCGGTGATGGCCTGGACCCGATGAATGGTGCCGGGTTTGATGGTATACCCCTCATTTATGATCATTTCTTCTTCTTTGAGATTTTGGGGTGAGGAACCGGTGATTAGCTTGGCCTGGCCGCTGATACAGCAAAAGGTTTCAGTTTTTTGATCGTGATATTGAAGTGACCATCTTTTTCCTTGGATGATAGTAATAATTTTTCCGGTATAGGGTAAATCCGTAGATGTTAATACTATTTCTTGGCCCCAAGGTTTAATAACAATACTGGACATTTATTAAATATACCAGAATTCGAGACAGAATTTAGACGAGAAGTTTTGCCATTATTCTTTGGATGGCGACAGGTAAGGGGACAGACAGCTGGCCGGTTTTATTAAAATAGTCGGCTTCAATTAAATCTAGGTAGGCTTTTTTGACGATTGATTGATCAAAGCGACTGTAACCTTGAAGCTGTTTGCGAAGATTACCTTTGATTAAATAAAGCATTAAGTCGACTAGACCATGGTTGATATTTTGTTCAAAAACTAGCAGAAATCGTGATAAATTATGAGGTTTTATCTGATTGAGACAGGCGTAGATTTGATTATCTAGGGGGAAATTATTGACTTTGGCTTGAGGGAATATTTTTAATTGGGTGGCGGTTAGAGCTTTTTCTTGCCAGATAATGATGTGGCTGTTGGTGGAATTAAAAAGTGGGGCTAGTTTATCGATAATTGATTTGTTGGCTGAAAAAAAATTGTTGATAAATAAAGTTTTTGATAAGTTCAAAAGACTGGCACTATTTAGAAAAAGGTTAATTTGATTAAAGTCGATTTGCTTGACATCGACCCGAAGTAGTTCGGGGTGATTTTGGTCTAATAACTGGCTTAAACTATGACGACTGTCCTGAACGTTGTCACCGTGAAAAATAGTGATCATATGGTAAAATATTATCCGATAACATGGCTCCTTCGTCTAGTGGCCTAGGACACCTGGCTTTCATCCAGGTAATCGGGGGTTCGACTCCCCCAGGAGTCACATCGTATCCGTTCTTACAGCGAACTTGGTTAAATGGCTTATTTGCTGATTAATCAATTCGTTAAGTAAATCTTTTGGTAATTTCAGCTTGATCAAAATTGAGTTCGGAATTTGTTGGTTATCCTTCCTCCTGCCTGCAATCTTATCCCAACGTGCGTCAAATGCTCTTGAATATACGATAATCTCGTCGATTAGGGAGTGGGTTAATGTATAGATTTCATCTTCATTGTTGCCTATATCCTCGAGAGCTTTTGAATATCGTTTTGAGTACTCTGCGAAACTCTTAACGTATCCATCTGACAGCACCTGCTCACCTAGGATTTTATTTATGTCCCTTAGCCTAGTATTGAGATCTCTATCTTCTCTAACGATCTCCTTGTCCCTTAAAAGTAAAACGTCGTTAGTGATAAGTGTGTTTTCGTGTTGGAATGATAAGTTTTTTCTTCTCCGTGGAATGTCATTGATTTTTTTAATAACATCGCTTCTTTCCTGTCGCAACTGCCTAATTTGCAGCTGGCTTGATTTGAGACGTCGTTGATGCTCGAAAGCTATCCTGGGGTTGCTAAGTAACCCTTTTAAGAAGGCTATAACATAACTTTCTAGTTGCTCCGCAGGTATCGGTATGGTCGGACAAAGCTGATCGTATTTACTGTCATTCTTATGGCCACATTTGTAATAATAGCTGTATTCGCCAGAGCCTTTGGTTAGCTCCTTTTTGTTTCCGTTCCAAGTATTGGCTTGGCGAGTTCTACTGTGTTTTTGACACCAACCACACTTTATCAGACCAGATAGTAAATATAATCGATCCTCCTCTCGTTTACCATTTAATAGTGTTTTGTTGACGCTGTCCTGCAATCTTTTTTGGGCGACATTAAAGACACTTTCCTCGATTATTGCTGGAATTTTCATCTCTGATAATTGCCAATTATCTTTTGGTACTGGTTTTCGATCTTTGGTTTTACCAAACCAGAAATTACCAATATAAATTTCATTGCTTAATATCCCTTTTACTGTTTCGTTCCTCCAAAAATAATCGTTATTTATTTTTCTCGATTCTCCTTTTTTCTTTTTCTGTCGAAAAGTGGATATTTCTGGTGATACTACTTTTTGATTTGATAATAATTTACCTATCTCATGGGTTGTTTTGCTTTCAAAAACACACCAACTAAACATATCTCTAACGTGTTTAGCTTCGTCCTCCAATACCTCTAAAAATCCCAGGTTGTTTTTCCGATAACCGTAAGGTGGGGTTGCTCCATATTTCCCTCGAAGTTTAGCTGCAATTCTTCCACCCGACGTCCTCATTCTTGTTGTCTCAATTTCAAGCTCTGCAATAACTCCCATAATACCCAAAATAGCTCTCCCAAATGGCGTGGAAGTGTCGATAGATTCATTTACCGATACAAACTCAATCTCATACTTATCGAATATCCCAATGATGTTTAACAAAATAGCTAATCTTCTTGCCAGTCTGTCTACCTTATATACTGCTACAGCATCGAATGGTTTGGCGTTTTTTGGCGCATATTTGATGTTTTCAATCAGTCTCCGAAAATCTTTTCTATCAGGTATGTCAAATGTTCCGCTTACTCCGTCGTCAATATAGATATGATCTTCGCCAGCCAATACCATTCGATCTCGACCGTCCTCAAATTGACCTTTAGACTTTATGAAGGCAAGAATTGCATCTCTTTGCATATCGAGGCCAAATTTTTCAACTTGATCTTCTGTAGATACTCTCAAATAAACCGCCACCCTAATCTGTTTAACTTCTTTATCTACCTTAATCATATATAGTTCATACCATTTGAAGTCTACTTAAATGGTAATTTATTATAAATGTTTTTTTACTACATACTCAAACTACTATAGTTCTCTGCAAACTCATTATCTCAAAATCTCTAGTTCCGAGAATTATAGTTATAGGAAGTAGACGATAAAAACTAGCTCAAAACCGAGTTAAAAGCCTGATAGAATTTTGGTAGGTCTGTATTCTTTTTTACTCTATCATTATAAACTTGAAGCATTTCCAAAGAATGATGGCGAGTGTATTGGGATACCTCAAGCAAGTCACCCTTAAATTGTTTGATTAAGGCGGTAGTGAAGTAGTGACGAAAACCGTGTGTCGTTTTGCCTTCGATACCAACTTCTTTTAAGAACTTGTTAACAAGGTTCCTGACAGTTTTTGTTGTGATTCTTTGGTTTTTACTATTATTGCTCATACTGACAAACAGGGGTCCATCTGCCAGATGATTAATCAGAAGGTATTCCTTTAATGCTTTGACAGTTTGAGGATGTAAATCGATAACTTCTTTGTCATCTTTACCCTTACCTCGCACCATTGCATCAGAAGCCTCTAGGTTAATATCAGCCACATCAAGCCTGACTACCTCAATCTGCCTTAGTCCCTGAAAAATGAGAAGGCTTAATAGCGTTTTGAGGCGTGTGTTTTGTGGCGTGGATGATAATTCTGCCAGTCTTTTTATAATTCGTGAGACTTGGGTCTCGTCTACCCCACTTCTTTTGTGTTTTTTACCTTGATTGAATGATTTGACGTTTTGGCAAATATCCATTGGTAAAATACCCAAACGATTTAATTCCTTGAGGAAAATTCTAGCGGTAGCAAGTTGCTTATTTTTAGTAGCAACTCCAATGTCGTTTCTTGATGTTAGGTATCGTTTGAAGTCAAGAAAACTATTGTGATTTAGTCCCCCACTATCTTTTACAAAATCAATAAAATTATGAACTCTAGCTTCGTAGTCGTACCGAGTGCTTTCGCTAACATCCAGATTCTCAAATATCTCTTTGGGGTCAATTTGTCTATCGTAGACTGCAACTAATTTATCTATCTTATGGGTAATTATAGATTAAGTATAACTTTACACCATCAAAAAGCAATAGATAAATCCTATTTTTCCGACAAAGTTTTTGGTTTATCTGTCAAATGAACTATTTTGTTTACAATTTTTGCAAATAAGATAACGATACCTATTAGGAAAAGAAGCAAGCCAAAACCAATCATGGAAAATCCAATAAGAGGTATCCATATAAGCCAGATACCACACCCAGCTAATCCTAGTCCCATAACGATAAAGTAACCCGCTCCAATTACTCTTTGACCACAATGAGGACAGACAGAAGCTTTATCATGCATTTCTGATTTGCAATGTACACAGGTTTTCATATTTTCGTCTAGGTGACTGTAAGTAAGATAAGTAAGTTTATCTAAAACACGGCTAAAGTCAATAAAAAATCCGACTGTGTGTCGGATGAGAAGAATGGATTTTTTCAGTAGCCTTGACATATGGATAAGAGATCAAATGTTAGTCAAAAGATTGGAAGGAAAATTGCTGAATTACGAAAAGAGGCTAATTTGACTCAAGAAAAACTAGCGGAAAAAGTTGGACTTGACAGGACTTATATTGGCTACCTTGAAAAAGGAGATAGAAGCCCATCAGTAGAGACTGCTAATAAAATTGCTAGAGCTTTGGGAGTAAAAATTGACGAGATTTTTAAGTTTGAATAAAATCACCATCGTCTTTCCACCTTCTTAGTTGTCTCATCCTGTATGCGCAAATCCTTAGATTTAATTTAACCTTCCCAAATACGGCTAGGTGTAATAAATCATCCCAGTAAGCAATACAGGCCGATTTCCCCAATTCAAAAGCATAATTAAAATATTTGTAATGGCATACCCAGTAATAGAATGTACGCCTGGGAATCATGGCGGTGGCACAAAAATAGCTTACACTATGACCAGCTTTCAAAGTTTTATAAAGCAAGTCGCAGTAATAAGGATAATACCCTGATGGTCTACCGACCTTGTGTTTTTTTATTTTCACCCTGTTCATATAGAAACCTCACTAATAATCAAATCACAGTCTCTATCTTCTAGTCCTATAACTAGGGTAACACAACAGCTACTCTACTTACCCCGCTTTGTGTGTGCAATAATTATCTGAATTTTTCCTAAATATTCTCTGTAAAGAATATCGTAGAACAGGCAAATCATAAAATCGACATATTCTAATCATTTAGACATTTATGTTGGTGAACTTTTCTCGTATTAAATCCAAGTGTCTAGGCCTATATAATCACTACTAGTCCCAAAGAAGATGAGTCACTTTTTGTCCGTGTTTTTCAAATTCAGGAGCTAAGGTTAGATAGCGGTGACATTTGGTCGGATCTCCCTCCGTACACATCACTACAAGTTTCAAGGTTGATGACAGAGCCACAACTTCATCAATGGTGGTTTCAAAGTCAATATTACCCCCTAACCCTCCAAGGTTATTACCCCTCCATAAGTATTTAATGTCATGCTTAGCTAACTCTATTTCTAATGAAGATCTGCTAAACTTTGGATTCCAGCGAGAGAAGGGGTGGGTACGAACATCCACTAGTAGTTTGATTCTGTTTTCTTTCAGCTTGCCGATAAATTCGTCCACCTTTTTGAGTCCGTAACCGATAGTAAATATCATTGATAATTAAATATAGCGTATAGACACGTTATATTCAATTATTAGATAACTTTTTCGGAGATTCCAATCACATCCGCAAAGCTCTGTGGTTTATATTTGTCGTAAGTCTCTTGCATTATGTAAAGCGAGTGGTATTGAACACTCTTACTGATTTTATTGATGTCTTCACACCATTGGGCTAACCGTTTCACTTTCAAAATGTCGTCTAAATCTTCGGCACCTTTTAACTCTATGACGTACATTGTTTTTGGCTCGACTTTGACAACAAAATCGGGATAATAATCTCGGATTTCACCGTCAGCATTTTTATAATCAATTCGGAAATGAACAGCAAAATAGTTTTTGACGTAAGAAATAATATCGGGACATCTTTCAAGGAATGAGGCAAATTCCAACTCAAACAAGCTATCACCGATCACTTTGTTAAAAACACTTTTTTGAGGAATCAAAAACGCTTGATCTTTAACCACAAACGGTCTGGCTTGGCTGATTTTAATATAGTCTCGAATTTCGGCTTCACCTTTGTCTTTAACTGTTAGCTCGTTGATATTTTTCTTAAACGTTTCAATGATGGTACGGCTGGCTTCGACCTCTGACAAGTTGCGGAGAGTGTTTAAGTCATCTAATTCAACTGTTTTGCCAAATAAATTATTTTGAATGAAACCTTGAACCTTCTCACATAAAATATCAAAACCAGAAATTAGTCGTAGCTCGTTCATTACAATCTTGGCAAAGTAGCCAACGACACTGTGGTAATCGGTGATGCTTAAACTGTCGAGAGTGTTGACATGAGTTACCTCGTCGTTGGTAATATCCTTAAAAATTATTTCTCGCTTTTCTTCTTCGTCAAACTGTTTGTATTCTATTTTTTGGAAGCTAAATGATGAAGGATTAAGCTCTGATAAGTTTTTATATTCTCGGTAAATACGAGGTGACATGACGGGAATTTCAATGTCGAGCTTCTCAATATCCTTTTTCAAATTTTCCTTATCGACTTCAACAACTACTGGCGCTTTTGGCCCTGTGCCGTCACCCATTGCAGAGTGTTCCAAAATAACTCCTTCGCTTTTAATGGATTCAACAAAATCCATAAAAGCAGGAGTACCAACCACACTCACGTATTCAGTTAAATCAGCCTGACCTCGATACATCCGACGCAAACCACGGCCTAGTGTTTGTTCTGGTAAAATGTTGCTTTTTGAGCTGTACGCTCTCAATCCGACAATGGTGGTTACGTTTTTAACATCCCACCCCTCTTTTAACATCAGCACGGAAACTATGGCTTTGTAGGGGCTGTCAAAGCTATCGATTTCGTTAGCCTGCTTTCTCAATTTATCCAATTCCTCTTTGTCTTTGCCCTTTGGAGTTTCGGTGATTTCTCCATTGTCTTTGGTATGAATCACTAACACTCCACCTTTTAGATCGGGATATTTGGCTTCCAAAAATTCAGCCACCTCGTCACAGTTTTTGGTGTCATCGGTCATCACAAATAAAATTGGTTTTTTTAGATGAGAATGTTCCTCGTAAACTTTTTGCCACTCCTTATAGCCAAGGTCGATATAATCTGAATATTTTTCAGTGAACTTAGAGCTGGCTTTTTCGGATAGTTTGGCACGGCTGGCGGAGTCAGGAACGGTAGGATGTTTGACTACGTTTTGATAGATAGCCTCGACTAGTGGATAATCACAAACTGTTTGGACAAAAATAGCTCCATTGTTGTGTTTTGGGGTAGCGGTAACATCGATCTGCAAAGCAAGAGTGCCACCTTTCATTAAAAGTCGATTGTGAATGTTCTCGATGGACTTAAACCACGCCATTCTTTCATCGTGGATATGGTGAGCCTCATCGTTAAATATAGCTAATTCAGTAATGTCTTTGATTATTTCTCCCAAATCAACCTTTGATTCATTGGTAGCTCCGACTGGTTTTGTACCAAGGAAATAATCGGCAGTATTTTCATCATTATATGTCGGTGTTTTATCAGTGGTGTCGTAAACTCGGTGAATGTTAGTCAAAAACAAATTGCCAAATTTATTG
>Ga0209800_10002065_pt1 | contig 18661 bp, 12 predicted proteins | sample Higcelweek8metaG_FD_187174 | JGI IMG/M metagenome (GOLD analysis project Ga0209800, IMG submission 187174) | Freshwater pond sediment microbial communities from the University of Edinburgh, under environmental carbon perturbations - High... | ecosystem: Environmental > Aquatic > Freshwater >...
ATATTTGTTTTTTTGTTTTTTTTCAATTTTAAAATTACAAAAGCTTTTGAGCCTCCGATAGGAATTCCTGATCCGGGAATGTGGGGAACCACTCATCCGATTGATGCAAATGCTCCAGATGTTGCTACTAAATGCCCTACTTGGCCTGGTAGTGTAACAGATAATTGTTATTATATCGATAACACCCACCCTCAGTCTACGGACATAAGTAACACTTACGGATATCCAGATAAGCCACGCGCAACTGTTCCTGCTGGAACTTATGTAGCGGGGGCATATATTGAAGTGCATGGTGGGCCTTATGTTGAGGAAAAAATATTAACCATGAGTGGAACCTCCGAAAATCCTATTTGGTTTCGGGGTGTATCAAGTCAAGATAAGCCAATATTTAAAGAGAAGCTATCTTTTCTAAATAGTACATATTTATTTATTGAGAACTTGGAATTTAGTAATGTTACAGGGAATGTTATTTCATTTTCAAGTACAGATGCTCATCATATAGTCTTAAGAAATTCATATTTTCATGATATGATCTACCCAGGGAACTCATCTTCTGTTATTAGTAGCACACCTAATCAAGGTGGAGCTATCCATGACATGGTGTTTTATAATAATTTATTTGGCGACATCGGAGATTGGCAGGCCACAGGTGATGATGACTATCATGCTATTAATCCAGATTTATGGGGGCGAACTCCTCCTACTACGCAATATAATTTTTGGGTACTAAATAACACGGGTTACCATATTTCAGGCAATTTGGTGCAGTTTAATGGTGATCAGCGAGATGCCAATAGAGGAGATGGGGAAACGCCGATTCGATTAATTACTAATACTAATCTGCAGAATCATCATCATTTTTATGTAGGTAAAAATTTGCATCATCATAACAGACAACAGATTTCTTCACAGAAATTTTCAACGGACATCGTTGTTTCTCAGAATATATCGTATGCCAATTTTAGTGCTGCTTCTGGCGGAGCTTCCGCTCAAATTTATCAAGAGGGAGCCAATTATGTCTGGTTTTTATTTAATGATTATCGGGATTCAGATTGGGGGATAAGACAATCAAATACAAATTTTGACACGCCTGTCCAGGATGCTCTGTATGGCGCAAAATGGGCGGAAAAAGAAGTTGATTTGCATATTTTTGCGATAGGAAATAAAATTTCTCACATTTATAATACTTTAGATGGTACTTATGTGATGCCATTCCCGCGTTCACACAATTATAAAACTTTACAAGCACTGTGCTCTGAGGCTGGATATTATACTCGAAAAATTGTTGACAATACTATTTTTAATACTGGTGGTGGATTTAACTTTGTGAATAATGACAGTAACACTATAATGAGTGGCAATGTCATTGCTGGAGTTCAAGGTATTGATAATTCTGGATTACCTGATTACCATGGTCGAGTAGAGGATACAGTGGGCAATGGAGTAATGAATTTGAATTATACATGGTTTCAGCCTAGATCCGATAATGGCACAGTAACATTTAAATGGGCTGGCGCTACTCCAAGTACCAATATTGCATCACTAGCAGACCTCAAATCTTCAACTGGGCAATGTGCTAATTGTTGGGAAGGTGATCCTAGATTCGTCGATGCTACTAACTACAATCTTCACCCACAATCAGATTCTCCACTTATCGGAAAAGGCATCCGTCACTCTGTTTATGATGAATTCGAATCTCGTTATGGCATTAGTATTGCTTATGACTTTGACGGCAATCCTCGACCATCTGGAGTGTGGACACTGGGTGCCTTTGAATATGTTTCTGATGATGTAGCGCCCAATTCTCCAACAGGGCTGAGTGTTTTATGAGATGAGATGATTTAGTTTAAAAAATTAAGATAAATATATTTTATTTAGTATGCAAAAAAAACACAGAAAAATTAACATAGTTTTATTTTTAAGCATATTTGTTTTTTTGTTTTTTTTCAATTTTAAAATTACAAAAGCTTTTGAGCCTCCGATAGGAATTCCTGATCCGGGAATGTGGGGAACCACTCATCCGATTGATACAGCCAATCCTACTCAGCCGGCAGGTTGGCCCAGTGTTGAAGTGTCTGGATATTATTATATTGATAATTTGGATGTTAACGCAACAGATGTCGATAATATTTATGGTTATCCAAACAAGCCAAGAGTGACTGTGCCAAACTCAGGATTATCAGCTGGAAGTAAGGTATTTATCAAGCATTGTTCTTATTTGACTTGGTTTAATAATGTTTCTGGTACAGCCGAAAATCCCAACTGGATTATTGGAGTAGATGGTGGAATTATTCAACCACAAAGTGTGGGAACATATCTCGGTTTTAGCAATAGTGATTATTGGATTGTAGATGGAATTACCTTTGATGGAACAAACACGTCAAATGTTTCTGGTTCATTAGCTTTTAATATTAACGGTGGCTCTGATTATGTTACGATTCGAAATTCCATAGTTCAAGATATGCCAGTAGCCGATTTTAGTGAGGCAAGAGGAACTGCAGCTTGGTTTTCTGGATTAACTTACGTCGGTCCATCTCTTAGTTATTTAGCGAATATTTCTAATGTTGTTTTATATAATCTTAATATATCAAATAACGCTGGAGGTCAATTTCTAGATTATGAAAGCGGTCGGCATGCTATATTGAGTGCTGGTTATAAATATAACGAGATAACTTATGGCGTTGATTCACTCTGGATTCTGGATTCAACATTGCAAAATAATCCCGAGGATGGAGTACAGTTAGGATTATCAGCTTTAGGCTCAGACCAGACTAAATGTAGAAATATATATATTGGAGGAAATACAATCATCAATAACGGAGAGAATGCTATTGATTTAAAAGCCTCTTCAAATATTGTGGTTAGTGAAAATGTTTTTTCTGGCTATGTTAAGACTGAATATAGGGCAGGGGCTACCTCTGGATCAGATGGGAGCGTAGGAGTGGAAAATGATGATGGCGGGGGACCGCTAAATGATTGGTGGATATTTAATGAATTTTCAAATTCAAGGTGTGGCATAAGAAATCAATCGTCAGGTGGGAATCACTATATTATAGGAAATTTATTCTATGATTTAAATAAAGCGCCAGATGATACTGAGCCGACTTCAACTGGTTATAATTCAGGCGTAGCTTATTGGCAAAGCTCATCAGGATCATCTACGCACATTGTTAATAATACTATTTATGATGTGCATGGGGGAATTTATTTTGGCAATGTAGGCGATGCTTATGTTAAGGGTAATATTGTAAGCGATATAGTTGACCGTACCTTAGGTTATCCAATTGCCATAAATAATTTTACCAGTAGCGAATTAACTGCGAATATTTATTATGACAAAGATGGTACAGTAAGAAGAGATTTAAATGCTCTAGGAATAACTGATCAAATAGATATTGACCCCTTGTTTATTGACCCGAGTATCGGAAATTATCGTTTGCAAGATTTAAGTCCTGGCGTAGGCGCTCTAACAATTCCAAATGAGTATGCTTTATTTAACAGTTTATTTTCTAAAAATATAGCTTTTGATATTGAACACAGAATTAGATCAGAAATTTCTAATATTTCTATCGGAGCTTACGAATATGTAGTTAGCGATGGAACTCCTCCTAGTTCTCCAGAGGGCTTAAGTATTTTATAATGGCTGTTTTTAATATTGCCTAAAAAACTAATTTGAGGCATTATCTATGATAGTGATTGGTCTGATAGTGTTTTTTTAATTTTTTAAAATTTTGATAAATATGAAAAATATAGTAACTATTGGAGGTGGAACAGGGAGCTTTACTTTACTAAGTGGGTTAAAAAAATACCCAGTTAATATTTCAGCTATTGTTTCGATGGCTGATGACGGGGGGTCAACGGGGCGGCTAAGAGATGAGCTAGGGGTACTTCCTCCAGGAGATATTCGCCAATGCCTTGTAGCTCTTTCTAATTCTTCTGACACACTTCGAGAATTGATGAATTATCGTTTCGAAAATGGAGGCCTCAAGGGTCATAATTTTGGCAATATTTTACTTTCTGCTTTGGAAAAAATTAAAGGAGGATTTTCTTTGGGGGTAAGGGAAGCAACTAATATTTTGGGAGTCAAAGGTGCGGTAATTCCTGTCTCAGAAGATACGATGACTTTATACATTAAATTAAAAAATAATAAAATTTTAATTGGAGAAAATCAATTGGATCATAATAGAGATATCAGAAAATATGGAATTAAAAATGTTTATCTCAAACCCACAGCTAAAGCCAATAGGGATGCTTTAAGTGCAATTAAAAATGCAGATGTAATTGTAATTGGTCCGGGAGATCACTTCGGTTCAATTATCCCCAACTTACTAGTCGATGGAATAAGTGAGGCGATAAAAAAATCGAAAGCCAAAGTGGTTTATAATTGTAACTTAACTAATAAGAAGGGTCAGACTGAAAATTTTGATGTGGATAAATATACAAGAGAAATAAATACTTATCTAAAAGGGGAGAGGATAGATTTTGTTGTTTTTCCAGCTACTCAACCAGACAAAGATTTGCAAGATAAGTATGAAAAGAGGGAGGGCAAAAACTCAGTTGTTAAAATTTCAGATGATATTAAAATTGAGAGAAATTATAAAATAGTAAAGTCAAATGTATTAAACGAAGTGCCAATTAAAAAGAACAAAGAAGATAAAATTGCTAGCACACGTTCATTTATCCGTCATGATAGCGATAAATTAGCCAAGGTAATTTTAGCTATTTCAGAAATAGGAGATGAAAAATTGATAAAAGAAATTGTTTAATTTAGTGCAAGGTATACAATTTTTATTTATTATTATGCAAATAAAAAAACCGGCAGGGTATAACGCGTTTGCGTTTCTGCCGGTTAGATAGATGCTATTAAGTTGATTGCATCTATTTTTTTATTTTCTTGCGTAGATCCTCTTTGGATGGTGCTGGGGGTGAAAAAATTCTTTTGATTTTACGCTGGGCCATGTTTGGCGCAGTGAAGTTCAACATCCAAGGGAGTCCTTTTTCATCTAAAGTCACTGTTATAACCATTTGTTTCTCCTAAATTTGATGTATATAGGTGAGGAGCAGGATAATGAAAAAAGAACTTATGAGCAGCAATTCTTTTGTGATAAAAATTTTCTGCCGCCCAGTTTTTAACTTCGGAAGATTATAAAACTCTTTATCGCTCATGGTCTCTCCCAGTGTAAATTTGCATTATTTACAATTTACCATCCCAAATTAGCCAAAAAGGTGCTATAATGGACTTATTAGCTAGTTGGGAACGGTAATAAATATTGTTAAGTTACGTTGTTAAATAATAGCATAAATATGGAAAAAAGTCAAGCAGGAAAAAATAACCTAGATAATTTAAAAGTGGCAATTGTGCATGATTTTTTGGATACTTATGGTGGGGCGGAGCGAGTTTTGGGTTTAATTTGCGAAATTTTCCCCAAGGCTCCAATTTATACCTTGCTTTATGATAAGGAAAAAATGCGAGGAAAGTTTGCCGATAAGGAGATTTATCCTTCATTTTTGCAAAATTTTCCTAAATTTTTGATAAAAAGAAAGAGGTATCTTTTGCCTTTTATGCCAACTGCTCCAGAAACTTTTGATTTGAGGGATTTTGATTTGGTGATTTCATCTAGTGGAGCTTGGAGCAAGGGAATAGTAACTCGTTTAGATACATTGCATATTTCTTATATGCACTCTCCAATGCGTTTTGTTTGGGACTACAAAGAAAGATATCTTAGTGAGCTGGGTAAAAAAATTGGGATTTGCAAGAGGATGTTTTTGACCTATTTGCGGGTTTGGGATTTTGAGGCGGCTCAGCGCCCAGATATAATAATTGCTAACTCTATTTTTACCAAGGATAGAATCAATAAATATTATAGAAGGGATTGCGAAGTAGTCTATCCACCCCTAATGAATGAAACAAATTTCAAGCCTCAAGACGGTAAAAATAATATAGATGATAAAAACTATTTCTTAGTTGTTTCCCGGCTTTCAGCTTATAAAAAAGTTGATTTAGTTGTCGAAGTTTTTAATAAAATGGGGCTACCTTTGATTGTAATTGGAGAGGGCGATCAGGAAGATAAACTAAGGGCACTGGCCAAGAAAAATATAAAAATATTAGGTTGGAAAAGCGACGAAGAATTGCAAGAATATTATCAAAATACCAGAGCTTTTATATTTCCAGCAGTGGATGATTTTGGTTTAACCATAATAGAGGCGATGAGTTATGGTAAGCCAGTTATCGGTCTTCGGGATGGAGGGGCTCGGGAAATTATCAAAGAGGGAATAACGGGTGAATTTTTTGATGCCCAAACAGTAGAAGTTTTAGCCGATGGAGTGAGACGTTTTATGGAAAAAGAAGTGAGTTATAATTCTGAAATTATTAGAACTGAGGTTGATAAATTTTCTAAGGATAAATTTAAGCAAGGATTAATGGAGATAATAGAAGCTCAATTAGATAAAAAATAAGTTATGTTTGTAGGGCACAAAAAACAATTAAAATCATTAGAAGACTCTTTGGATAAAAATAAATTATCTCAGGCGTATATTTTTAGTGGTCCCGAAAGTGTGGGAAAATTTTTATTAGCAAAGATGTTTGGGGTAAGTTTAATCAATGGTGAGTCCAAGATAATAGATAATTTTGATAATTCTCAAGCTAAACAGGATATAGATATGGAGATTTTGTCCCCCCAAGTAATAGAAAAAAAAGGGATAATAAAAGTTAAAGATATCGATGTAGATGGGATAAGAGAGGCGCAGAAAAAATTAGCCATGTTTCCCTCAATAGGAAAAAGGCGCGTACTCATAATAAATGATGCTCATCGATTAACGATTTCTTCTCAAAATGCACTACTTAAGTCTTTGGAAGAGCCCAATAGTTCTTCAATTATAATTTTGGTCACACATAAGGAGGGAAGAATATTGAAAACTATTAAATCTAGGTGCCAGAGACTAAATTTTAATTTGGTTTCTTTTGATGAAATAAAACATGGCTTTAAAGATGAGATAAATACAGAGACCCTGGAGCGAGTAACTATTTTTTCTATGGGTAAGCCTGGTGAGGTGCGACGGATTTTAGAAGATAAAAATTTAATTAATCAAAGAGAGTTGTTACTGAAGGAACTTAACTCAATATTTAATATGGGCATTAATGAAAAATTTGACTTAGCTCAAGATTTATCTAAAAATATTCAACAAACTATTGAAAAATTAGAATTTTGGATATGGATAATAAGGGTGCAGTCTTATAAAAATATCAGGAATACGGAATTATTGTTAAAAAATTATGCGATTATAAAAAAAATTGAAGAAGTTTTAAATAAAATAAAAAATCCTAGTTTTAACGGTCGGCTTATTTTGGAGAATTTATTTTTAAGTTTGTAAGATTTTAAATGACAAAGGAAAAAACATACCACTGGGCCAATATTAAAAAGATTGAAGAGCGCAAGATAATTGGCGAAAAATTTAAAAAATATCTAAGGGTATCAGTAATTTGTAATTTATTGGTAGTGTTTTTTTTAATGGTAGTTATTTATGCTTTTGTTTTTGCTAGCTTTTTGGAAGTCAACGACATATCAATAAAAAATGGTGGATCAATTTCTCAAGAAAAAATAAATCAATTTGTCGATACAAAAATTAATAGCAGATATTTTAAAATAATTTCTAAAAAAAACTTTATTTTTTTAAACACTCGAGAGCTTGAAAAAGAGATAAGAAATAATTTTAAAAAGATAAAAAAAATTTCTATTGAAAAAAAATTTCCCAATAAGTTAGTAATTAATATTGAGGAAAGAAATCTAATTTTATCTCTTTGTTCGAGGGGTAACTGCTATTTCATAGATGAAAATGGGTATGCCTATGAAAGAGCTAATTATGATTTATCAGATATGAGAGAAGGTAGAACAGCTAAGCTTATAGACGAGAGCGGAAAAGAAATCAGAGAAGGAGATTACGTTCTGATGCCAAAATATGTAGATTTTATAGTTGGCATGGAGGATGCAATAAAAAATGGCACCAGTATTGAGATTTTAAACGAATACAGGACAGAATCAAGAATCTCAGAAGAGGTTATCGTGCAAACTAAAAAAGGTTGGGATATTTATTTTAATGCAAAATTCCCAATCGATAAGTCAGTGCGGATGTTAAAAACTTTAATGAATCGTCAAATTATGCTTCGGGATTTAAATGATTTGGAATATATTGATTTGCGAAGTGAGAATAAAGTTTTTTATCGGATGATTGGCGGAGTGACACAGGAGGAAGAGGAAGAGATTAAAAAAGAAAATAAAGAATCAAATAATATGGAAAATAATGAGGCTGAGAATATGAAAAAAAAGGAGTGATATTTTATGGAATAAGTATTGTAGAAGATATGAGAGGTGTTACTAGACCCGGTGGAGTATCGTGGGATATTGGAGCTTTTGAATACAATCCTGATGCTATTTCTCCAGATGCACCAATAAACTTAAATGTTCAATAAAAAATAAATGAAAAATAAAATTAAAAAAATAAATTTATTTCTACCAATAATATTTGGAATTTGTTCTTTATTTTTTATAAATTACGTTAAGGCGTATGATTCGCCGATTGGAATTCCGACACCTTCTTTTGGAATTGATGAATCGCATATGATGTATGAAGGACAGAGATTTGATTTTGATGGTGATATTATTTTAGAAGAGGGTGAAGAATATAAAGATGCAGGAAATGGTCCCTATACTCATTACATTGATAATTCATCGGGAGCTTGTTCGGATGAGCTTAATGTCTATGGAACAGTAATAACTCCGCGCTGTACTATTCCAGAGGTTATTTTAGCAGGGAGCGTTATTGAATTGCATGGGGGACCATATATATCAGTAAATATTTTTGATGTTCATGGCGCAGCGCAATACCCGATTTTTATCCGTGGATATTCTACATTAGAAAAAACTATAATTAATGGTTATAACGTGAATCAATCAAGATCATCGATTAGTGTTCAGCGAAGTTCATATTTAATTATAGAAAATTTTTTATTAGACGGATCGGCGTTGACGGGAACTTGGGAAGATAGAAATTCAAGTTTAAATGTTGGCGATAACTCTCATTATATTTCTGTTAGAAATATGGAAGTTACTGATTATCCTGCGCCTGATTTGTGTGGAGATGAGGCTTGCTGGTACGCATCTCTTTTGTCTGTAGCGGGAGATATAAATAATACTACCTCAAATATTGTTTTTTATAATAATTATATACATAACAATGCTGATATTATTTGGCCACCGACTTATGAATTAGGTCGGCATGGTTTTATGGTTTTACAATCTTCAGAAGATATATGGATTTTAAATAATCATATAACTCGTAGTGGTGATGACGGAGTGCAAATCTATTGGAAAGAAGGCTATGTCGATGGTCCACCTGCTCATCATATATATATTGGTGATAATGAAATTCACAATATGGGTGAGAACGGCCTTGATATTAAGCAGTCTGCTGATGTTATTTTATCAGAGAATAATTTATATAATTTTACAAAATCGGATCAATTAGGGGCCGGCTCTGATGGAGCAGCGTTAGTTTTTAATGGAGATGATTTTCCAACCTATGGTTTTAGTTCAACAAGATTATGGGCTTTAAATAACGAGATTTACAATAGTAATGTAGGCATAAGAAGTGAAGCGAGTGGAGAAGTTCATATCTTGGGTAATAATATTCATAATATTGTAAGATATCCAATTTATGATCCCCCGATTTCTTATATGAGCAGCGGTTGTGCAGTAGAAACCAAAACAGCGTCCTATCTCACGATAGCAAATAATACCTTAGATAGTGTGGATGGGGGAATATACTTAGTTAGTAGTCTTACGTCCGAGTATGATATTAGCAATAATATTATTTCGCGCCTAAATGAAGCAACGGGACATGCTTTATATAATAATAGCGGTTCTATTAATACCTACAATAATTTAACTTATATTGATAATGAAAATATAACTCCATTTAAAAAAATAGTTTGCCTAGATTGCATGGTAGTTGATCCACTGTATGTTGCTAGCGATAATTATAGATTGCAAGAATATTCGCCAGCCATAGATAGTGGACGTGTTGTGGATGCTTATGCTATTTTTTTAAATTTATATGGAATTAATATTGCTAGAGATATAACTAAAGTTTCTCGTCCGCAAAATAGTCTGTGGGATATCGGCGCTTATGAATACGATACAACAAGTCCTCCAGACATCGTTGCTCCAAGCTATCCCACAAATCTTTCGGTGTTATAATAAAAACAAATGAAAAAAAATTATCTAAAAAAATATAATTTATTTTTGACAATCTTATTTGCCAGTATTTTTTTTATTTGTGGATTAGATGGGGTAAGTGCTTACAATCCTCCAATTGGAATTCCTAATCCGGGAATGTGGGGAGCGATTCATCCAATTGATTCATCGGCTCCGGACACAGTTGCTAAATGCCCAACTTGGCCAAGTGGACAAACTGTAAATTGTTATTATATTGACAACACTCATCCGCAAGCTACGGATACTAATAATACTTACGGCTATCCAGATAAGCCAAGAGTTAATATCCCTACTACATATTCGGCGGGTTCATATGTTGAGGTGCATGGAAGTTCAAGTATAGCGAGTCAGCTCATCATGACTTTTAACTGCACTGTCGATGAGCCATGTTGGTTTCGTGGGGCTAATGAAAGTTCCAAGCCAATAATTAATCGCGAAACAATCATAAAGGGAAGTTATATTATTTTGGAAAATTTGAATATTAATGATGGATACCCGCTAGGCTTGCGTAATCATAATACCAGTACTCTCCACCACGCGATTATCCGAAATTCCGAACTTTCTCGAGTTAGTATTTCCGGTCATTCCGGATATTCATTTAATAATATAATTGTTTATAATAATAATATTCATCTAGATAACTTTCAAAATTTAGGTCCGGATTCGCCCGAGTTTTCGGAAAACGATACGCATGGTATAGCCACAGGCAGTTATTCGGAAAACGTTTGGATATTGAATAATGACGTGCACGATATTGCCGGGGATGCGGTGGGAAATGCCCACGCGGCTAATTATACGGCTAAGAATTATTATATCGGAGGAAATAAATTCCATGATACAGGAGAAAATTCTGCTGACTTCAAGGAAATTGAAAATCTGATTATTTCCCAAAATGAAATGTATAACAATTACGGACCATCTTCCGGATCTGACGGGACAGCTATGGTAGTTCATTATGGGCCAACATATTCTCCTAGAAATGCATGGATTATATTTAATAAAATACATGATAGTTCCAGTAAGGGAATTCAAATCGGAGGAGATGTCACTGATTCAGTTTATGTAGTAGGAAATATTATTCATGATATAACTAATTCATTGGGGACTGCTCAGGCTATATCATCTTGGAATAGTAGTGATATTTATCTGGTGGGTAATACAATTTATAATAATGATCAAGGTATTGGTATTACAGGTGACAGTAGTAGTACTCTTTATCTGTACAATAATATTATTGCCAACAATAGAAATGTTTCAGGCTATCATTTGAGTTTGGATTATACTGATTATCGTAATAATGCTGATTTAAAAAATAATTTATTTTATCAATCCAATGGGGCGGTGCGGATAAATTGGGGGCAGATTTATAATGTCACGGAGCTTATTTCCAATACTGGAAAATGCACAGACTGTTTTGAAGCTGATCCTCAGTTTATAAATCCAACAGGAGCTAACTTCAATTTGCAATTAACATCCCCTGCAATTGATGCTGGTATTTCAAGTAGTGTGTATAATTTATTTCAATCTTTGTTTAGCGAGTCAGTAGAATATGATCTTATTGGTACGGCTCGGCCAAAAAATTCAGTTTGGGATATTGGAGCTTATGAATATGATGTAACAAATCCACCTGATATTACCGCTCCCAATTCTCCTATAAATCTTAAGGTGTTGTAAAAATATTTTATTTTCTAATAATTTAAAAAACCATCCGCCTGAGGCGGATGGTTTTTTATTTTTTAGTTATTCTGGAATGTAGTAGATGAGGATTGATGTGCCGACTTGATAAACTGGTTTGTAATTTGTTATCCAGCGCCAGGATTCTTCATAAGGTTTTTTCATTGTACCATCTGGATTTAATCTAGTGTCATATAGGCTACCCTGGAGTTGATTGACGGAGATTGCGTACCAACCAGTCTCAATTGGTCTTTTGCTATCCCACCAATTAATAAATTTATCTCCTAAATAATATTCTGGATTGCCACCACCAAAATAATTGAGACGAATTTTATCGATTCCATTCTCTTTTTGGGTGATTTCTTCTGGAATATGGCTACATATAACTTTTCTTTCTGGTTGTTTGGCACATTGATTGTATTCATTAATCCAAATTTTCAGACGCTTTAAATCTTGTCCCCAGTCAGAATTTGAATCAGTTACATATTGATAACCATTTTTGGGACCACCCGCAAATTGATTAAAATATGATAAGTAATATGGATAGTTAGCAATCGGTTCAATCATAATCCAAATTAGAAGAAGCGCCAAGATATATTTGGAAAAAAATAATTTATGACTGGCTGCCTGTTTAAAGAAATCATGAATTTTTTTAGCAACTAAAATGTAGATAAAAGGAAATATTGGAAAAAGGTGCCTAAGTCCAATATTTAAGTTCCCCGTGATACTTAAATATGAATACAAAACTATAAATCCAAGTAGGGTGTATTGAGTAACACTATGACGAAGCCAAGTTAGTAGGTGTCTCAGTGAGTCCTTAACTAGAGTTTCTGATCTTAGGTGGAGTGCCAAGATGATTTGATAGATAGTAAAGAGGCTAGTAAGAGTTATTAGTATTAGAAGTGGGATAGTTTCTTTAAGTATAAATACGGTTGGAAAATAAGCTGTAAAGGCATTATCTGAAACTTCCCCTATAAAATAGGCCCCGTTTCCTCCAGCTACTCGCCTAAAAACATAATTTATCCCGATGCCATATTCTGCTAGGGGGCGAGTAATAGAACTGTTATTTAGCGAATGTAATGCTTTGCGAGTATAAACATTTTTAATATTTTGGTCTGTCTGCGGAGCATTGAAGTCAATTAATTGCGTCATTGTTTCTTTAGAGGTATTGAATGTATTGAAGAAATAGACAATCCAAATCATGATAAGTGATAATACAAAGGCTACTAAGCCCTTGCCTAGGTACATAAAAAAGGTTTTAGCTCTTCCTTCCCCGTGCTTATTTTTTTTAATAAGTGGATATCCAATAAGAATTAGACCTAAAATTGGAAGGGTAATAATGGATGAGAATTTTGCTAAATGTAGGAGTCCCAGAAAAAATCCACCTATAACGGCATTTTTCCAGGTGGGTTTTTTTATGAATTTTATAAAATAATAAAAAGAAAAAGTTAAAAAAGCCATGATGCCAATGTCTGTAGTAACATAATGATTGTGTCCTAATACATTTGGGTCAAATGAATAAAATATAAAAGCAAGGAGTCCGGCTAGCGTACCCGCAATTTCTCGAGTCCATTTAAAAATAAATAGACCCAAAAGAAGGGAAACAATTACAATTGGAACCCTAGACCAAAAAACTATTTTGTCTGGATTATTGCCAGCTTCCCAAATTAAATGTCTTCCAGCAGTCCATTGACCCTCATCCCATTTTCGAGGAAGATCTCCTGTCCAAAATGGTTGCGATGTGTCAAAATTTAAATTCATAAAAAGCAACGGGAAGGCGGAGAGATTTTTTATGAGAGGGGGGTGTTCAGGATTTAGCCTTATTTCATGTTTCGTTAAATATGAGTATCCAGCTGGAATATGAGCTATTTCATCAAAGGTGGCGGCATCATTTTTGGCGTTCATAAGGGAGACAGACAAAAATAGGATAGAAATAACGGCAATTATAATCCTGTGCTTTTCTTTAAAATAATGGAGAGATTCTTTGATTTTTCTTTTCATTTTTTTATTTGTTTAAATTATTATTTTTTATAACCCAAGTTTGATCAGCATGAATTGTATCGTCAGTGTATTTATTGAGTTGCATTCCTGGAAAACGTTCAATTATTTTATCTGCAACCCATTGCTGATTTCCAGTTAAGACAAATTCAGTATTTTCTTTGATTTCATTATTATTAAAGAAATCATCTAATTCATCCTGGTGTTTGTAGATTACATTTAGCTTAGAATAATTGAACATTCTAACTGTGATTCTTTGCATGTTTTCTGCGATAACTATAATAGGAGTTTCATTAGAAACACTTTGGATATAATACCCGGCATCAACCAAACCTGACTCAAAGGATTGGGCTTGATGTGGGTTATTGGCCCAAAAATAGTGATATTTGATAACATCAAATATTCCAATAACAGGTAAAATGATAAAAATAAATGAAACTATAATTATTTTAAAACCTTGACCGTATTTTTCTTTTTTACCAAGAAGCCAAAGAAATGGAATGGAGGCAATTATGAAAGTTATAGGTAATGTTCCAATGGAGCGCAATGCATGAGGAAGTCCCTCAGCTGTTAAGAATTCTGGGGCTAACATTGCAAAAAACCAAGCCAAGATAAAAGTATAAACATAAAGTTTGCGATCCCTTATTTTATATTTAAATCTTAGTAAGATAAGATGAAACCATTTGATTATAAGATATATGAGCCCTCCCAAGAATGTGAAGCCCAAGATTGGGTTAAGGATTGGATAAGGAGGATAGTTATGTCGCCAGTTTTGATCACCCCAGAAATTATATTTTACTAAACTTAAGCCAAGACTTCTAAATAGGGTTTTAATTGGGTGTCCGTTGTTCATCTCAGGTGAAAAAACAGAAACATTGCCAGTTCTGGAGCTCAGGTACTCAGGATGTTTGTAAAAATCAAAAAGAATAGGTGCCATAGTGACAAAGGCGGCAAAAATAAAAATCAAGCTATGTTTCCAGTAATCTCGCCAAAAATGTTTTTTGGTAATCCAAAGTGCAAGAAAGGAAACAAGTAAGATGGCTGGTGCAATGCGAAAAGAGATATAGGTATGTAACCCAATACCAAAAATTAGACCAGCCATCATGAAGCAAAAGTAGGATTTAAAAGTAGAACTTTTCCAAAAGTTTTGAGATTTATTTTTAAATTCATGGATAATTTTATTATATCTAATTCCACAAAATAGGTAATAAAAAGAAAATGATAAGATAGTAGGGAGCATATTGGCGCGAAAAGAAATTCGAGAGAAATTAATCGCCCAAAAAGAAAAAGCAACAAAGAAAGCTGCTAAAAGACCAGCTCTTTGACTACGAAAAAGTTCCTTAGTTAAGAGGTATGTTCCTAAAACAGTTAGTGTACCAAAAATCATTGAAGGGAATTTGAGGGCAAAGATAGAAACGCCAAAAATTTGAAAAGAAAAAGCTATTAAATTCATCATTAGACCTTCTCGACCATTGTTGTCTGTATAGAACCAGCGGTATTCTCCAGTTGAGATTGCATTTAGGGCATCAATTCCATTTACAGCTTCATCTGGATAAACTCCGCTAGGAGCATTTTCGATATTATAGAAGCGGACAATAAAGGCAAAAATTATGATTATGAGTAGTAAGAATAGATTTAGTATTTTTTGATTTTTAAATTTCATTTCATTTTTATTTTTTAAAGTTTAAAACTAAATATATAATAACAGTTTTTGTTGATTAAATAAAGTTGTGTTATAATTTAAGAGGTAAATAACTTTTTATTTTTTTGATATGGATAAAAAAAATCCAAATGAATTAATGAATTCAAGAGGGGATAAATTCTTAAAAGAGAAAGGCATTAGAGATGAAAAAGAATTTTTGAATATTAATGAGATAATAGAGGCTGAGTTGAGCGTGGAATTTAGCGAAATATCAATTTTATTAGAAGAGCTCAGAGTTAAGTTTGAGAATTTTATTAATGGAAAAAATTTAACCAAAAAGGAGAAGAGTAAATTAAGAAAAAAGGTAGTGGGGGCTTTCGAGGGAAAAATAAAAAAGATTACTAAAAAAAATAATGATGATAAAAAATTAAAAGAATTAAAAGCTTTCAAAGATGATTTGACCAAAATTGTTAATTTAGAAATGGAGGATTTGGTTGAAGGTGTGGAATCTATTGGGGAAGGTGTTTTGTCAGATGATAAAAAAGATGAAAACGATTTAATAATTAGTCCAGCTCAGGTGGAAGCTGATATTGAGATTAAAGCTGAGCCAGTGGGTGCTATTGAGAGCGTTGATGACATTAAAAATATTGAAAAAGAAAAAAGATCCATAAGTCCAATCAGAAAGGCAATGATGGACAAGGATTTCGCTGGGCAAATGATGGAAAATGAGATAAGCAAGCAAAGTAATGGTAAAAATGAAAGGGAACGAGTTAGGAAAGAAATAGGTGATTTTATAACAGATATGGATTCTTTGTTGGTGGAATTTGAAGAAAAAGAGAATAGATTTAATGAGGCATTTCCAGAAATGGATAAGATATTGGAAAACATAAAAAAAACCAAACAGGCTTATCAAGATAGGCTGGAAAAATTTAGAACACTTAGTGAAAATGATTATACTCAAAAAAATTTAGTGGAGATTAATCAATTACACAATAGGTTATGTAAAATTTTGGAAATTGATTGGAATCAATACTATAAAGAGAAAATAAATTTGGGTGACGATGCACCTTCTTCGACTGAAAGTAGTCCGGAAACAGAAGATTTTGAAATAAAGAAATCTGCTGATAATGAAAATAATGAAGTTGTCTTGGAAGATTTGAAAGATTATGAATTTGAGGGGGCACATAGTCCAATAATAGATAATATTAGAGAATTTGAAAGGCAAAGAATAATAAATAAATACGGAGAAATAAATGATGTTTATTTGAAATATAATAATGAAAATGGTTTTCCAATAGATAGTATCGTAATAGTGGGTTATGAGCTAAATGGTCCGGATAATGATTTTGTTAAAATAGAAAAGATTATCAAAGGAGAAAATATTAAAGAAAGATTAAATTTAAATGAATTCGATGAATATTTAATGGCGGGAGGCTATGAGCGTGAGAAAGTTACTAAGAGTGATGTTGGCAACAAGGAAAAGCTTACCCAAGAAGAGCAACTAGAACTACAAAAATTTGTAGAAGAGATTCTAGCTAAGATTGACGCTGATCTGGCCTCTCTTAAGGATTTATTAAGGACCAAGGATGTTGAACAAAGAATTAAGGATAAGGTTTCATTATATGAAGAAAATGGTTTGAAAAAGATAAGGGAAATAATAGCAAAAGATAAAAATATTTTTGAAAGTCAGAATATTTTGAATTTGGTGGATATTTTGCATCTAAAAATTAAAACCATATTAGATAATTTGAGTAATGATGCTCAGGTGGAGAATTTAAAGGATGAAAAGGAGGAACACATGGAGTTTAATGATGATGAGAAAAAGAAGCTTGAAATAATTAAAAATTCGCTAGTTGGAATAATTGAAAGATGGAGAACTGATTTTAATTGGGGGGATGATTTTCCTAAAAGTAGAATTGAACAAATGCTAGAGATTCAAGCTTTAGTATTTCTGAAGAAAAATTTTAGAGAAAAGGGTTGGTTTATCGGTCGAGAGGAAGAAGTAGCTGAATTCATTTTGAAAAATAAAAAGTAATTAATATTTTATATATAATATAATTTATGTCAGAAAATAGAGGAAAATCAGATCCCTTAAATCCAGGAGATTGGAAAGAGGCATTTGATAGATCTCAAAAAGATTTTGATGCATTTTTTGAAAGTAAAGAGCAAGCTTCTCCAGAAGCTGGTTTTGAGAGTGGGCAAGAAAAATCAGGGTTTAGTCCAGAACAAGAAGCACAACTGAGGAAGCTAGGGAGAGAAATTGACGCTATCTTAAATAGGGATGAATTCGAGGGGTATAAAAATGAAGGTAAAAATAAGAAAAGATTAGATGGCTATAAGAATGATATATTGAAACAAGCCAAAAGAGATATCGAAAACGTTGATAAATTTGATGCAGAGGGGGAACTCATGAAAAGGGCTCAAGGGGCAGAAACGATAAGGGGTATTTTGGCAATGATAATGATAAAAGATGCGGCCAATTTTGATGAGCTTTTTATTAAATTAGATAAGATAGGAAGCATTAAGGGATCACATGCTACTTATGACGCAGAGACATTAAAAAATATTATAAATGAAGTGCGAAAAGGAAAACTGGACATTAATAGTGTTATCAATACATGGGGACTAATAGAATGGGTAAATATTTTATTGGATAAGGAGAAAAAAGAAAACAATGTTGATAGAAAAAAGATAAAGCGTTTGTATATAAAACTTTCCAAGATCTACCATCCCGATAATAAGAAGACTGGTGATGAAGAAAAATTTAAGGAAATAAACGAGGCTAATGAGAATGATGATTTGGAGAGATTATTGGCTATAGAAATGGAGTATGAGCAGGATAACTTGGCAAATGGTAAGAAAAATGAAAACAAAAAATTTGATTTGAATTCTTTAAGTGAAAATGAGAGTAGAGAATTAGATGAATTAAAAATTGGATGTGAAAAACTTTATAGAGATTTAAGAAAAGGTGGTAAATTTAAGGATTATGATGAGGCGAAGCTTTTTATCGTACAATATCTGAAAAATAATGTTGATATTGCTAATGAGTTAAAAAATAGATCAGTTGATGAAAGAA
>Ga0209800_10002066_pt1 | contig 18658 bp, 16 predicted proteins | sample Higcelweek8metaG_FD_187174 | JGI IMG/M metagenome (GOLD analysis project Ga0209800, IMG submission 187174) | Freshwater pond sediment microbial communities from the University of Edinburgh, under environmental carbon perturbations - High... | ecosystem: Environmental > Aquatic > Freshwater >...
AAGATTTAGTTACCCCTTTAAATTTTTGATAGTGGCCATGGGATCGGGTGAATTGAACACAAAATTTCCCGCAACAAGGGCATTGGCGCCAGACTTTTCGAGCTGACGGGCATTTTCTGAATTCACGCCGCCATCTACCTCTATAATAATGTCGTATCCACCCTCCTTAACCATCTTTCTAAGTTCTTCTATTTTCCCATAACTGTCAGTTATAAAGCTCTGGCCACCGAAACCTGGGTTGACCGACATTATAAGGACCATATCCACCACTGGCAGGATATTTTTGAGCAATATTACAGGGGTGTGCGGATTGATTGCCACACCGGCCTTCATGCCAAGGTTACGGATTTCACCGACAGTCCTGTTTAAATGCGTACAAGCTTCGTATTGGACCGTCAATATATCCGCACCGGCGTCCCTGAACTTCTCTAGGTACCTATCGGGATCAACAATCATCAAGTGCACGTCAAGTGGTTTTTTTGTTAATCTCCTTACGGCCTGCACTACTGGAATTCCGAAAGAGATATTGGGGACAAACAATCCATCCATGATATCACAGTGTATCCAATCTGCTTCGCTGTTGTTCAGCATTATTATATCGTTGGCGAGGTTACCAAAGTCGGCCGCCAAAATAGATGGGGCAATTATTGTTCGTGTTTTTAATGTCTCCATTATTAATCAAGGTATGTTTTTAAAATTCTGCATCTAGTGGTGAACTGGATTCTTTTAAGGGCTTTCCCTTTAATTTGGCGCACCCTTTCCCGTGTGATATTGAGCTCCTCTCCTATCTCCTCAAGCGAAAAGGGCTGTTCAACCCCAATCCCAAAATAGAGCCGCAATATCTTCGCCTCCCTTGCCGGTAAGGTACAAAGGGCCCTTTCTATTTCAAAGGAAAGCGACTCACCTAATAGTTTTTTATCTGGACTGGGCGCATCGGGGTTTGGCAGTATGTCGCGCATTGTGCCCTCATCATCTTGTCCAAATGGAAGATCTAGGCTTAAAGTCTTGCTTCCGGCCTTTACTATTTCGTTCACATCATCGTAAACCATTTCCAACGAGTCGGCTACCTCCGATGAAGATGGTTCCCGCTCAAACTCCTGTTCAAGCTTGGCGAATGTCCGGTTAACTTTACTGATTGAACCAATTTTATTGAGAGGAAGGCGGACAATCCTGGATTGTTCGGCGACAGCTTGGAGAATTGATTGGCGGATCCACCAAACGGCATAAGATATAAATTTGAATCCCCTAGTTTCGTCGAACCGTCGGGCAGCCTTTATTAATCCTATATTCCCTTCATTGATCAGATCAGGAAGTGAAAGTCCAAAATTTAGGTATTGTTTGGCGACCGACACCACGAACCTTAAATTGGCTTCAACCAGTCGTGCCAGTGCCTCTTCGTCCCCATTTTTAATTCTTTTTGAAAGCGACACTTCCTCTTCTGGCGAGATAAGTTCAACCTTCCCAATCTCTTGCAAATACTTGTCGAGAGATTGGGAATCCCTGTTGGTGTACTGTTTTGTTATCTTTAACTGCCGCATATTGCCACGAGCAAGAGTTGGAGTGAAATACCATTCAATGTTAACCATAAAATAGAACTATAACAACAAATCGGTTTTTTTTCTTGCAATAAAAAAAATTGATTGAAATTATAAAGAGCTTCGCAATTATAGTATAATGCTGATTATGTGATATTTAATAATTTTTAAAGTTCAATTCCGATTTTTTTAATTGTTTTTAACTGGCGTATTGATCTTTTTTACTTATCATTGCACAAGTTTTCTGGCTGTCCGAATTGTATTTAACAGCCTTAAGGGTAAGATTCAGTATCCGATTCATTCCACAAAAAAATCAGTTTTTCGGTTTATCGCGTTAAATTTCTTATAATTATAATATGTACGACATTCTTGACTTAAGCAAGAGGCTGCTTCCTGAATTAAGGGAGATAGCTAAAGAACTTAAAATCAAAAGGGTAGAATCCCTAAAAAAACAGGATCTCATTTACAAGATCCTCGACCAGCAAGCTATTGAGGCCACTGAAAATATGTCTAAGAAGACGGCTAATCCCGGTCCACAAATCACAAACCTTTTTAGGCAGAACAATCAAGACAAAAAGCAGGATAAACCCAGGGATACAAACCGTAACGAATCTGGGAAAACAGAAAAAGAAGCCGGTGTTTCCCAACCAATAGCCCCAATCCAGAACCAACAGCCAGAAACTAGGAAAGAGTTTGAAAAACCGTCAAATCCTAGCCAAAACAGGGGTTACAACCAAGACAAAAACAGGAACCAGGGACAACAGGTAAAAAGAGGTACTGATTTTCCCCAGGGCAACAAAACAAACGAGCCAAACAGGCTGGGCAATAGCCAGGGCAGCAACCCGATAAAAAGCCAGGGCATCCCCCAAGGTAATAACCAAGCTAACAACCAAGCTAACAACCAAGCTAATAACCAGGGCGGCAACAAAAATATCAACCAGAAAAACAACCAGGGCAACAACCAGAACAGAAGGATCAAAAGGCCAAGGACAGCCAACGGAACTCCCCAAGGCCAACCAGAATCTGTTATAACGGTAACGCCACAGGAGAAGATCCAGAACAACAATGTTCCCAATGAAACTAGGGAACCATTAACTTCCGGTAACGTGGCGGTATCGGCTACGTTAGCTCCGGAACAACCTAACAACAACCCAACATTACAGTCAAAACAGCAACAGTTTCGACAAAATGAAGGAGGAGAAAACCAGAACAGGTTTAACAAGAAAAGGGATTCCAACCTCGAACTTCCTATTTTGGACCAAGAGATTGATGATAAGCCGTTGTACGACAGTTTCCAGAAACAAAATGAAAACGGAAAACCTGTCGATACCCCTTCCTTAAGGCCCGAACAGGCGGATGTTACGCCACAAGAACAACGTCCCGTTAAAGAAGAAGTAAAGGAGAGACCTTTCGAATTCGAAGGGATAATCTCGAACACGGGTGTTCTTGAGATTATGCCCGACGGTTACGGGTTTTTGAGATCAGCCGATTATAACTATCTAAGCTCCCCCGATGATATTTATGTTTCACAAAACCAGATTAAAAATTACGGTCTAAAGACCGGTGATACAATTACCGGGACAATCAGGCCGCCAAAAGAGGGAGAGAAATATTTTCCGTTGATAAAAATCGATGAGATAAACGGGAGGAGTCCCGATTTCATTCGCGACCGCGTTCCCTTCGATTTCCTCACGCCACTCTTCCCCGAGGAGAAATTTACCCTATGCCAGCAAGGCGAAGGTACTCTATCAGTTAGGGTAATAGATATGTTCACCCCCATTGGGAAGGGACAGCGCGGATTAATAGTTGCGCAACCAAAAACAGGAAAGACCGTTCTCCTAAAGGAAATCGCCAACGCGATCTCAAAACACCACCCTGAGGTATATTTAATGATCCTGTTGATCGATGAAAGGCCTGAAGAGGTTACCGATATGGCCAGAAACGTAAAAGCAGAAGTGATCGCCTCCACGTTCGATGAACCGGCAGAAAGACATTGTAGGGTGGCAAATATAGTACTAGAAAAGGCAAAACGTTTGGTTGAATGCGGACACGACGTGGTTATTTTGTTGGATTCCATAACCCGTCTGGCCAGGGCGTTCAATACTACAGCTCCCGCCTCCGGTAAGGTACTTTCAGGGGGTGTCGATTCAAACGCGTTACATAAGCCGAAGAGGTTTTTCGGTGCCGCCAGGAACATTGAAGATGGCGGATCATTGACAATTTTGGCAACAGCGTTGACAGAGACCGGGTCGAAAATGGACGACGTAATCTTTGAAGAGTTCAAGGGAACAGGTAACATGGAACTCCAACTCGACAGAAAATTGTCGAATCGCAGGATATTCCCATCTATCGATATTCCTGCCTCCTCTACCCGTCGTGAAGACCTTCTTATTAATAAAAATATGTTACAGAAAATATGGATACTGAGAAATTATCTATCTGATATGAACTCAGTTGAAGCCATGGAATTCCTCAGGGATCGACTTATGAAAACCGAATCTAACGAAGAATTTCTTATTTCTATGAATGACCATTAATTTTAGACATTGTTTTTGTACCTTTGCGACCTCAATGAATTTTTATGGGTTGTTGGTCGATTTTAATTAATCGTCCAATGGTACATTTAAAACGACTAAGACGAAATATCTATCAATAAACAAAAATCATAATATAATGGGAACAAAAAAATTCTTAACATGTGACGGTAACCAAGCTGCAGCACATGTCGCTTACATGTTCAGCGAAGTTGCGGCCATCTATCCGATCACACCATCATCTACGATGGCTGAATACATCGATGAATGGTCGGCTTTCGGAAGAAAAAACATCTTTGGGGAGACAATCAAAGTTGTTGAGATGCAATCTGAAGCCGGAGCCGCCGGTGCGGTACACGGTTCGCTACAGGCCGGTGCGTTGACCTCTACCTTTACAGCTTCGCAAGGTCTTCTTCTTATGATCCCGAATATGTACAAAATCTCCGGCGAATTGCTTCCCGGGGTGTTCCATGTCTCTGCACGTTCATTGGCAGCCCAAGCTCTTTCGATCTTCGGGGACCACTCCGATGTAATGAGCACCCGTCAGACAGGCTTCGCTATGTTAGCCACCTCTTCGGTACAAGAGATTATGGACTTGGCTCCTGTTGCCCATTTGGCAGCAATCAAAGGTAAAGTACCTTTCCTTCACTTCTTCGATGGATTCCGTACTTCCCATGAGATACAGAAAATTGAGGTAGCCGATCAAGACGCATTGGCTAAATTATTAGACCAAAAAGCGCTTAGAGCGTTCCGCAATGCCTCTTTGAACCCTGAACATCCGGTTACAAGGGGTACCGCACAAAATCCCGACATCTATTTCCAGACACGCGAAGCGCAGAATAAATTCTACGACGCTATCCCCGGTATAGTTGCCGATTATATGCAAGAGATCAGCAAACTCACCGGTCGTTCCTATGCCCCATTCACCTACTACGGAGCAAAAGACGCCACAAACGTCATAGTTGCAATGGGTTCGGTGACCGACACTATCAAAACAGTAGTCGATAAACTAAACGCCGAAGGCAAAAAAGTTGGCGTTATCACAGTTCACCTCTATCGTCCGTTCTCGGTAAAATACATGATGGAAATTATGCCTTCCACGGTGAAACGTATTTGCGTATTAGACCGTACGAAAGAACTTGGTGCCAATGGCGATCCTCTTTACTTGGACGTTGTTGAGGCGTTTTCGGGCGACCATAAATGCACTGCCGGCAAAAATCCGTTGATAGTAGGTGGCCGCTACGGTCTCTCCTCAAAAGATACCACACCAGCACATATACTTTCAGTATTCAACAATCTGGAAGCTGCTCAACCAAGGAACCAGTTCACTATTAGTATAGTAGACGACGTTACCAATAAATCGCTCCCACTGTTGCCCGACATTTCGGTGCTTCCTAAAGGAACATTTGAGGCTAAATTCTACGGTTTGGGAGCCGACGGTACTGTAGGCGCTAACAAAAACTCGATAAAGATTATTGGCGACAACACCGACAAATATAGCCAGGCTTACTTCGATTACGATAGTAAGAAATCGGGCGGTTATACCTGCTCGCACCTTCGTTTCGGCGACAAACAAATTCAAGCTCCTTATCTTGTTGGGACACCCGATTTTGTAGCTGTCCACGTTCCCGCTTACATCAATAAATACGACTGCTTGAAAGGGCTAAAGAAAGGTGGTACCTTCCTTTACAACTCCCCATGGAGCGTTGAGGAGACGAAAAAACACTTACCCGACAACGTGAAAAAATATTTGGCTGTCAACAACATCAACATGTACATGATTGATGCTACCGACATAGCCGCTGAAATCGGTCTGGGTAACCGTACAAACACTATCCTCCAAAGCGCCTTCTTCAAGATTTCTGAAGTTATACCTTACGACCTCGCCGTTGAACAGATGAAGAAATTTATCGTTAAATCTTACGGCCGTAAAGGTGAAAGCGTCGTAAACATGAACTACAAAGCTGTCGATAGGGGCGGCGACGTAACTAAAGTTGAGATCCCCGCTGAATGGGCAAAAATTGTAATCAAAGCTGAAACCGACACCAGGGATATTCCCGAGTTCATCAAAAAAGTTGTTGAACCAATTTTAGCTCAAAAAGGTAACGACCTGCCAGTTAGTGCGTTCAATGGTTACGAAGACGGAACTTTCCCCGCAGGAACCACAGAGTACGAAAAACGCGGTATCGCGGTTAACGTACCCCACTGGATCCCTGAAAACTGTATCCAGTGTAACCAATGTTCTTTGGTTTGTCCCCACGCCGTAATCCGTCCCGTTGTCATGGACGAAGCTGAATTAAAAGCAGCTCCAGCGGGCATGAAAACACTTGATATCAAGGCTCCAAAAGAGTTCGCCGGAATGAAATTCCGTATCCAAGTTTCAGTTTTGGATTGCACCGGTTGCGGTAACTGCGCCGACGTTTGTCCCGCTAAAACCAAAGCCCTTGAGATGAAACCCCTCGAAAGCCAACTAAATGAGGCAGAAAACTGGGATTATGCACAGAAAAAGGTCGCATATAAAGATCTGTTGATCGACAAATACGCAACAATTAAAAATAGCCAGTTCGCCCAACCTCTCTTCGAGTTCTCCGGTGCTTGCGCTGGTTGCGGCGAAACGCCTTACATCAAAACTATCACCCAACTTTTCGGGGAACAGATGATGATTGCCAACGCCACTGGTTGCTCCTCTATTTACGGAGGTTCCGCCCCAGCTACACCATACTGCAAGAACTATCGTTCTGGATTTGGTCCAGCTTGGGCAAACTCACTCTTCGAAGACAACGCAGAATTTGGATTTGGTATGGCAACAGCCACCAATAAACTTCGTGACCGCGTTGAACTCACCATGAAGGGGGCAATTGAGAAATGCGACTGCTGTTCTGCCGAACTAAAAGAACTCTTTACCCAATGGATCGCCAACCGCGAAAATACCATCGAGAGCAAAAAATTGGCCGACAAGATAGTTCCTCTTGCTAAAAAATGCGATTGCAGCTACTGCAAAGAGATTATAGCCCTAAAAAACCACCTTGCCAAGAAATCCCAATGGATATTCGGAGGCGACGGATGGGCTTATGATATCGGGTTCGGCGGTTTAGACCATGTTTTGGCAAGCGGTGAGAACGTTAACGTACTCGTTCTTGATACCGAAGTGTATTCAAATACCGGTGGCCAATCGTCCAAATCAACACCTGCCGGCGCCGTGGCCAAATTCGCCACTTCAGGCAAGAAAATCCGCAAGAAAGACCTTGGAATGATAGCCCAGTCATACGGATATGTTTACGTTGCCCAAGTAGCTATGGGTTCAAGCCAGTCGCAGTACTTCAAAGCCATTAAAGAGGCCGAAGCCTACCCTGGTCCATCACTCGTAATCTGCTATTCACCATGTATCAACCACGGTATCAAAGGTGGAATGGGTAAATCACAGGAACAAGAAAAACTCGCCGTTGAGTGCGGATACTGGCACCTCTACAGGTTCAACCCAGAACTTGAAGCTGAGGGCAAGAATCCGTTCATACTCGATTCAAAAGAGCCGGATTGGAGCAAGTTCCAGGATTTCATCAACTCTGAAGTCCGTTATACCTCATTGACAAAATCGTTCCCGGAAGAGGCAAAACTGCTGTTTAAAGCCTCAGAAGATAACGCTAAGTGGAGATATAACAACTACAAGAGACTTTCTGAAATGGTTTTTGCCAAATAAGGAATCTTATATAACTTTTTAAAAAGGTGCCCCAACTTTAGGGGCACCTTTTTTTTGCCTTGCTCTTTGATGGGGACAGAAGGTAGGGGTAAATGATGGTGTAACGACTGTTTATAGGAAGAATATACGGTTATCATTATTATTTCTTACCTTTGCGGCTATAAAATATGGGACGAATCATTGGAATAGATTATGGCAGGAAGAGGTTAGGCCTGGCTATCACCGACCCGATGCAGATTATCGCGTCGCCCCTCACCACCATGAATCCCGCTGAATTCGAAACATTCATGGCAGATTATATAAAAAAGGAGGCTGTTGAATCTTTTGTAATAGGATTTCCGATGCAGCTCGACAATACGCCGAGCGAATCGATGAAAGATCTGGTCCCCTTTGTTAAAAGGCTAAAAAAGCTGTTCCCACAAATTCCTGTTTACAGTGTAGATGAAAGGTTTACATCAGTCATGGCCCAAAGAGCCATAATTGACGGAGGGGTGAAGAAACAGGATAGAAGGGAGAAGGCGTTGGTGGACAAAATCAGCGCAACGTTGATTTTACGCTCCTTTCTTGAAAACAGGGCGTTTTATATGAAAAATACTAATATGGGCTAGACGGTTGTTGGAGACTGTTTGGCACAAAAGAGAATAGAAAAAGATGGTATATCCTATAGTAATTTACGGCCACCCGCTGCTCAAAAAGGTAGCCGAAGATATCGACAAAAACTATCCTGATTTGGATAAATTTATTGGGGAGATGTTCGAAACAATGTACGCCTCAGAGGGGCTGGGACTTGCTGCGCCCCAAGTTGGAAGATCAATACGGTTGTTTGTAATCGATGGAGAACCGGCGGCGGAAGATGACCCTACAATGGCAGGCTTCAAAAAAACATTCATCAACGCCAAGATCACTGAGAGAACCGGCGAACCTGTAATTATGGGCGAAGGCTGTTTGAGCATTCCAAACATGAGAGAAGATGTAAGCAGGGAACCGAAGATCAGGATTGAATACTACGACGAGAATTGGGCGTTCCATAGCGAAGAGTACGAAGGGTATAAGGCTAGGGTAATACAGCATGAATATGACCATATCGACGGTATTCTGTATGTCGACCGGGTCAGTGCGCTTAAAAAAAGGCTTATAAAGGGAAAACTCAACGCGATAATGAAGGGTAAATTTGAAGCCGACTATAGGGTTATATTGGCGGGGCAGAAGATAAAATAGCTTGTTAGCACCTTGGTGCGATACTAAAAAATAGCCGGGTTTTTATGCCCGGCTATTATATTTATGCCCTTTATTCTATTTTACCCTGTGCCTTTGTCTTGTGGCCGTCGGGTTGTTTGTCGTTTATTGTGTCGGCTGACACCTCGCCATCGAACAACCTTACAATTCGTTTGGCGTGGAGCGCAATGTCCTCCTCGTGGGTTACCACTATAACGGTATTCCCTTTGGCGTGGATAGCGTCAAGAAGGTTCATGATATCTATTGAAGTCTTACTGTCGAGGTTACCCGTCGGTTCGTCGGCTATAATAATCGAAGGTTTATTGATCAGTGCCCTGGCTATGGCGACACGTTGGCGTTGGCCACCAGATAGCTCGTTGGGTTTATGGTCCATCCTATCGGAAAGGTTTACGGACGCCAACGACTCATTGGCGAGTTTTTCTCTTTCTTCTTTGGGGATACCGGCATAAATGAGCGGTAAAGTAACGTTTTCAAGTGCAGTATATCTAGCAAGAAGGTTAAAAGTCTGGAAAATAAAACCTATCTCCCTGTTTCTCACCTCGGCGAGCCTATCATCCGGCATCTTACTAACATCAACACCGTTAAGTACATATGTTCCCCTTGTTGGGGTATCCAAACAGCCTACCAAGTTCATTAGCGTCGATTTACCCGAACCGGAGGGTCCCATGATAGCGACATATTCACCTCTTTTTATATCGAGGGAAACAGAGACAAGAGCCTTAACTAAAACCGAACCGATTTGATAGTGTTTTGCAATATCGCGAATCTCAATTACATTTTCATTCATAACCTTCAATTTTTGAATTTCCGAAAATAGTTTATTTATATCAATTTTTTATTTCTATCCTAATTATTGTCAATACCTTACAGTACAGTTACATTTTGTCAAACCCGATCGGAAAAAAACTATTCCCATCCTGTAAAGATCCAGGCTTAGTGTTACCTTGTTGTTCTGTTTGATCACTTCCCAAGCCGACACCATCTCACGGGATAAATAGATATCATCAATTACTATTACCATCTCTTTCCGATCCAAATCGGCCAAATAATTGAAATACCCCAAAACCGCGTCTCTCCTATGGTTACCGTCGATAAAAACCAAACCGGGCTCCACCCCTTCACCACAAATTTTTGGTAACAAAACATCAAAAGAACCTATATGTTGCTCTATATTGGTTATTCCGGCGGCCGAGTAATTCTCATTTGCCAACCTAGCCGTCTCCCTACACCCCTCAACCGTATGTACAACGGAGCCTTTGGCTCCCGAAGCCAGGTACATTGTGCTTATGCCCAAGGAGGTTCCAAGCTCCAACACCGCTGTCCCACCATAAGCAGAGGCCAATTTAAACAATAAAGCACCATATTTTTTTGGTACTGAAGAATTTAAAGCAATATCCGAAACCCTTCTATTTTTGCCCAAACCAACCAAGGATCCTGCTCCCAGATCGTTTACAGCTATCACCCTTCTGTCTCTTTTACAGCTTTTCCTGATTCTTTCAACCAATAAGACAACGGGTGGGTCGATTTTATTCCTGAAAACAGTCCTAATTAATTCATAAAGAAATGGACTATGTATCCCATGCCCTTTTTTGTGGCGGGAAAAGAGCTTGTACCCCAAATATTTCCTAAAACGGAAAAAAAACATAACCTTAATCTTTTAAAGAGGGTCAAAATTAACTATTTTCGGCGTTTGGGAAAGAAAGAAATAATTTGAGGATGTACCAAAACCTGAATTTTCTGGATACAGAAATAACCTTTTTACCCGGAGTTGGCCCCAAAAGGGCGGAGCTTCTGAATAAAGAGTTGAATATCTTTACGTTCAGGGATCTTATTTATTACTTTCCATATAGGTATATCGACAAAACCAAGTTTTACAAAACGGCTGAGCTTTCACCCGACATGCCATATGTCCAAATAAGGGGATTTATAAAGGGATATTCCTTTGAAGGCCAAGGAGCCGCAAAAAGGCTTAGCGCGGTTTTCTCCGATGAAACCGGGACAATAAAACTTGTCTGGTTTAAAGGCACCAAATGGATACCCGGAAATTTTCCGCCCGGTCCTGAATATGTGATTTTCGGTAAGCCGGGGTTGTTTAACGGGGCAATAAACATTGTCCATCCCGAAATAGAGGCTGTTGCCCAAAAGTCCGAAAATATGGGATCAGTGTTACAAGGCCAATATAGTACCACTGAAAAACTCAAAAACCAGTTCATCACCTCCAAGGTAATCCACAAAATCATTGGAAATATGTTCCAACTCCCTGAATTCAAAATTCAGGAGACCCTACCTTTATATATAATAGAGAAATATAATTTGCCGCTGCTGGGGGAATCACTCCGCGCTATCCATTTCCCCGTTTCCCAGTCGGAGATAGATAGGGCGGTATACCGTCTGAAGTTTGATGAGTTGTTTTACATACAACTCAATATTTTCAGGTTCAAACTCAACAGGACAACTAAATATAAAGGGTTGGTGTTCCAGAATGTTGGGGCTAAATTCAACGATTTTTATTATAACCATCTACCCTTTCCCCTCACTAACGCCCAGAAAAAGGTTATGAAGGAGATCCGAAAGGACTTGGGCTCAGGTAAACAGATGAACCGTCTACTCCAAGGTGATGTAGGCAGCGGAAAAACCATGGTGGCGCTAATGTGCATGCTTATAGCTATCGACAACGGGTTCCAGGCCTGCATTATGGCGCCTACCGAAATTTTGGCCAACCAACACTTCGCTACAATATCCAAGATGGTAAACGGCATGGATATAAGTGTTAAACTTCTTACGGGCTCCTCCAAGAAGAGGACACGCGACAATATAAGCGAATCATTGCGCGACAGCTCCCTGGATATTCTCATAGGAACCCACGCTTTGTTGGAGGATAAGGTGATATTCCGTAATTTGGGACTTGTGATAATTGATGAACAACACCGGTTTGGGGTAGAACAAAGGGCCAAGTTATGGCGAAAGAACGTTTCACCGCCCCACGTTCTGGTAATGACCGCCACCCCTATTCCCAGAACATTGGCCATGACACTTTATGGTGACCTGGATGTTTCAGTAATAGATGAAATGCCACCTGGAAGGAAGCCAATCAAAACTGCCCATTATTACGACACCAAGATGAACATGGTATTTGGGTTCCTGAAAAAGCAGATTAAGGAGGGCCGACAGATTTATGTTGTCTACCCATTGATCAAGGAGTCGGAGAAGATGGACTATAAAAACCTTGAGGATGGATGGGATACTTTTGTAAGGAACTTTCCGCCGCCAGAATATTGCATTGCCATTATACACGGAAGAATGACATCGGAGCTCAAGGAGGAGTCGATGCGGCTCTTTAAGAGCGGGCAGGCACAGATACTAATTTCAACCACAGTAATCGAAGTGGGCGTCGATATTCCCAACGCCTCTGTCATTGTGATAGAGAGTGCCGAAAGGTTTGGTCTGTCGCAGCTCCACCAGCTTAGGGGGAGGGTTGGAAGGGGAAACGACCAATCGTATTGCATCTTGGTAAGTTCCGTGAAACTCTCTAAGGAGGCTATCGGAAGGTTAGAGGTGATGGTCAGGACCAACGACGGTTTTGAAATAGCGGAAACCGACCTTAGGATGAGAGGGCCGGGCGACATTGAAGGAACCATGCAAAGCGGCATGCCGTTCGACCTAAAAATATCTGATTTGGGGAAAGACGGGCAAATCATTGAATATGTCCGACAGATCGCGGAAGAAATAATCACAGCGGATCCCCAGCTCAATAAGGAGGAAAACTTTATCTTAGCCCAAAATTTAAAATCGCTTTTTTATAAAAAAGAGAGTTGGAGGGACATAAGTTGAAAGATTATATTGAACACGACGGGATAGTAGTCAAAAGAGACCTGAACACGGTGACTGTCGCCATAACCGCAACCTCCGCCTGTGCGGGGTGCCATGCAAAAGAGGCGTGTGACATGGGCGAAAAAAAGGAAAAAATCATCGATATAAAAGGGAGCTATGATGTGATGGTTGGGGAAAAAGTCACCGTCATCATGCAAAAATCACTCAGTACCCCAGCAGTATTTCTTGGTTATATCTTACCACTGGTAATAATGGTTATCGCTCTTTTTACCATGGTATTGCTTTCGGTTCCGGAACCGTTGGCCGGTATAGGATCAATTTTGGTACTTTTACCGTACTTTATTTTACTTCGATTATTCCGGCACAGAATAGATAAAAAGTTTACATTCGCGCTAAAATTTTGAAATATGAGCAGTACAGTTATTATAACAGTGGTCACCCTGTTGATACTTGCCTTTAGTTCCTCGGTAATACTCTATTTTATATCCCAAAAGTTCAAAGTCGAAGAAGATCCCCGGATCGACCAGGTACAAGAAGTATTGCCTGCGGCGAACTGCGGTGGTTGTGGTTACGCCGGTTGCCGGAATTTTGCCGAAGCTATTGTCAACGCTGAAAACCTGGAAGGCATAAACTGTCCGGTTGGCGGCCCCGATGTTATGGCCAAAGTTGCGGCTATTTTGGGCAAGGAAGCCGTCAAGTCAGATCCTTTGGTTGCGGTTCTAAAGTGCAACGGCGCCCCTGAAAACAGACCACAGAAAGTTGAATACGACGGTGCCCAGATGTGCAGGATCAAGCATAACTATTTTATAGGGGAAACCGACTGTTCCTATGGCTGTTTAGGATCGGGCGATTGTGTTGTTGCCTGTAAATTCGACGCGATAAAGATGGATCCTAAAACTAATCTACCTGTGGTAGACGATGATAATTGTGTTGCTTGCGGGGCCTGCGTTAAGGCCTGTCCAAGAAACCTGATTGAACTGCGCAAAAAAGCCGCTAAAAATAGGAAAATATATGTTGCTTGCTCAAACTGCGACAAGGGCGGACCGGCTAAAAGAGCCTGTAACGTGGCTTGTATAGGATGCGGCAAATGCGTGAAAGTATGTAGCTACGAAGCTATTACAATGGAAAATAATTTGGCCTATATCGACGCCACAAAGTGCAAGATGTGCAGAAAATGCGTAGATGAGTGCCCAACAGGCGCGATAATTGAGGTAGGCTTCCCGCCGAAAAAGGTTAAAGTGGAGGTAGTGGAAGATGCCGTGCAATCGAATTAAACAGTTAAATATTTGATCATCATATGAAATCATTTCCCGCGGGTGGTATACATCCATCAGATAACAAGCTAACTGCCGGTAATAAAATTGAGAGGTTAGCTATCCCATCGAGCGTCGCTATCCCAGTGTCACAGCATATCGGAGCGCCGGCCGAAGTAATCGTAAACAAGGGAGATATTGTGAAAACCGGACAAGTCATAGCCTGTAGCAAGGGATTTGTCTCCACAAATATCCACTCTTCCGTTTCAGGTAAAGTCAACAAAATAGAAGAGATCGCCGATGCCTCCGGTTTCAAACAGTTGGCTGTTTTTATTGATGTAGAGGGCGACGAGTGGGAACCATCAATTATCAGGAGCAGTGACGTAGATTCTAACATTACATTATCATCTGAAGAGATAATTAAGAGGTGCCAAGAGGCCGGAATAGTTGGAATGGGTGGCGCCGCGTTCCCTGTACACGTGAAACTTAGCGTTCCTGAGGGGAAAAAATGCGACGTTCTGCTGATCAATGGCGTGGAATGCGAGCCTTACCTGACATCGGACCACCGTCTAATGCTGGAACATGGTGAGGAGATAATAATTGGGGTTTCCATATTGATGAAGGCTTTGAAAGTTGATACCGCTATGATAGGTATTGAGAACAACAAACCCGACGCAATAGAAAATCTCCAAAAAATAGCATCCCGATTCTTGGGAATAACAATTCTCCCGTTAAAAGTCAAATACCCCCAAGGCGCCGAAAAACAGTTGATAAAAGCCCTTCGAAACAGGGAGGTTCCAATGGGAAAACTGCCAATAGACGTAAATACCGTAGTACAAAACGTTGGTACTGCTTTTGCTGTTTATGAAGCGGTACAAAAAAACAAACCACTCTTCGAAAGGGTAGTCACCATAACCGGAAAAACGGTCGCCAAACCCGGCAATTTCATGGTAAGGATAGGTACACCTATAAGTACCCTGATAGATGTCGCCGGTGGTGTGCCGGAAGATACCGGCAAGATTATTTCAGGCGGACCAATGATGGGCAAGGCGTTGAGAAATACCCTCTCCCCCATTGTAAAAGGAACATCTGGGATAGTACTTTTCCCCGAAGAAGAGTCGACCAGAAAAGAGGTCGGTCCTTGTATCAGGTGCGGAAAATGTGTTACCGTTTGCGCCCTCAAACTGGAGCCTTACCTGATGGCCACACTTTCGGAAAAGGGAATGTTTGAAAGGGCTGAAGAAGAGGGGGTCGCAAACTGCTGCGACTGTGCCTCATGCCACTACATCTGTCCGGCTGGACGCCCGTTACTCGATTACCTGAGGTTAGGAAAATCCACTGTATTAAAAATGGCCCGCGAACGTGCGGCAAAAAAACTAGCTATATAAGATGAGCAGATTACTTAACGTGTCGCCCGCGCCCCACGCGCAAGGCAAGGATACGACAAAAAAGTTGATGATCGGGGTAATAATCGCGCTTATGCCTGCCTTGATCGCTTCTATCTATTACTTCGGCTTCGGAGCAATTTTGATCACCTCTGTCTCCGTTGCTTCATGTATCGTTTTTGAATACCTGATCCAGAGGTTTATTCTAAAAGGATCGGTTACAATAACAGACGGTTCGGCTGTAGTAACCGGGTTACTCCTGGCTTTTAACGTACCTTCTAACCTTCCGATATACGCGATAATCATCGGCGCATTGGTAGCAATAGGTATCGCTAAAATGACCTTTGGCGGTTTGGGGAACAACCCATTCAACCCCGCACTTGTAGGTAGGGTATTCTTGTTGATCTCTTTTCCGGTACAGATGACCAGTTGGCCTGAACCGAGGGGATTCACCACAAGTTATGCCGATGCCATCACAGGCGAAACACCCCTATCATTGTTGAAAAGGGGCGCTCTCGATAGTCTGCCTTCCAACAGCGACATGTTTCTGGGAAATATCGGGGGCTCCATGGGGGAAGTCGCCGCCCTAGCCCTAATATTGGGATTGGCCTACATGTTAATAAGAAAAATTATCACTTGGCACATACCGGTTTCTATTTTAGCGACGATAGCTGTTTTCACTGGGATACTTTGGAAAATAGATCCTTCACAATATGCTGATCCGCTTTTCCATTTGCTTTCGGGGGGCGTACTTTTAGGGGCTATTTTCATGGCCACAGATTATGTAACTTCTCCAATGAACTACAAGTCTATGGTAATCTATGGGGTAGGAATAGGTTTGCTTACCGTGATCATCAGAATTTGGGGAGCCTATCCTGAGGGGGTATCCTTCGCTATATTGATTATGAACGCGTTTGTTCCGCTTATGAACAGATATATTAAAATTAAACCGTTTGGGGAGGAGGTTAAAAATGGCTAAAACAGAATCGACTTTTAAAAACATGGTATTGTCGCTTTCCCTCATATCTACAGGGTTCGCGATATGTTTAGGCCTGGTTTACGGGGTAACTAAGGAGCCAATCGAACAATCGGCCATCAACAAAAAGATTGCCGCCATTAGCCAGGTTGTTCCAGAATTTGATAACGATCCTAATAGCGAAATGTTTCAGATGGCTACTCCTGAAGGCGACTCGTTGGATATATATCCAGCAAAAAACGGGGAGGAGATAATCGCTTATGCCGTAAATACTTATACAATGAACGGGTTTAGCGGACAGATTGATTTGATGGTGGGATTCGACGCTGAGGGATCGATTATAGACATTAACGTACTCGACCATTCGGAGACACCAGGTTTGGGGTCTAAAATGACTGATCCCACGTTTAAAGACCAGTTTAAAGGGGTTGATCCCTCTACTTTTTCTTTGGGCGTAAAGAAAGATGGTGGGGATGTCGACGCGATTACTGCGGCCACAATAAGTTCCAGGGCGTTCGGGGACGCGGTACAAAGGGCATACAAGACTTTGTTTCCAAACGGACCTGATGCGTATACAGGAGCCACATCCGATACAACAGCTACTTCCGGTACAACGGCTATATCCGATACAACAACCATTAACCAATAACTAATCAAGGTCGGTTTCCCTTTCCGAAAGAACCAGGAATTGCAGAAACAGCCCATTATAAAAATAAATATGAACCAATTACAGAATTTCACAAAAGGCTTTATCAAGGAGAATCCTATCCTTGTGCTGGTATTGGGAACCTGTCCTACATTGGCAACAACAACTTCGGCTTTGAACGGATTGGGAATGGGGGCCGCCACCACCTTCGTTCTAGCCTGTTCCAACGTAGCCATTTCATTGTTGGCCGGACTAATCCCGGAAAAAGTCAGGATACCCGCATATGTCGTAATAATTGCCTCATTCGTTACAATAGTCGATTTGGTAATGCAAGCATATACCCCGTCGCTTTACGAGACATTGGGTGTCTTTGTACCCCTTATTGTGGTTAACTGCATTGTACTCGGGCGCGCCGAAGCGTTCGCTAACAAAAACGGTGTTTTATCTTCGTTTGTCGACGGTGCCGGTATGGGACTAGGATTTACAATGGCATTGGGCATCATGGGGGCTATCCGGGAAATACTGGGTACTGGGTCGATTTTTGGTTATAAGTTTGTTCCGGGCGACGGCATTTTAATTTTTATACTGGCACCGGGAGCTTTCTTTGTTCTGGGGTATCTTATAGCGATAGTCAACAAGATTAAAAAGGCATAACAATGGAATATATTCTTTTAATAATAGCGACAGTATTTGTTAATAACATTGTACTGACCCAGTTTTTGGGTATTTGCCCTTTTTTGGGCGTTTCCAACAAAGTTCAAACTGCTTTGGGTATGACGGGAGCAGTAGCTTTTGTGCAAGTATTGTCCACGGTTTGTACTTATTTGGTACAGGTTTACGTTTTAGTTCCTTTGGGTATCTCTTTTATGCAGACTATCACTTATATCCTTGTGATCGCGGCATTGGTCCAGATGGTAGAGATAGTCCTCAAAAAAATAAGCCAACCCCTCTATCAGGCGTTGGGTATATTTCTTCCGCTAATTACTACTAATTGTACAGTACTTGGAGTCGCACTACTTGTAATCCAGAAAGATTTCACTCTCGTACAAAGCGTGGTTTACGCTATTTCCAACTCCCTAGGTTTTGGATTGGCGTTGATAATACTCGCTGGAATTAGGGAACAACTGGAGCTTGTAAGTATTCCCAAAGGGATGCAGGGGGTACCATCTTCCTTGGTCATTGCCGGTATCCTAGCCCTGGCCTTTATGGGTTTTTCAGGGATTGTTTAGTGTGATTACATCTTTTGGTCAGAGAGCGTTGTAGATTGGTATTATTTTTGTTATAAATACCTATATTTCAATTAATACCGTGTATAATGCGGAATCTATTGCTGTTATCGTATATCCTCTTGTTTGTATGCCAAGGCTGCACAACAAAGAGGGCTTCAAGTAGTGTTATCGCCGGGGAAGAAAACAAAAGCCCGTCTGTTTCCCCTTCTTCCGAACAAAAATTGTCCTTTGAGGAGGCCAATACCCAATTCGCCTTCAAGATTTTCGGAAAAATTGATTCCAGTTCCAAACATGATGCCAATATATTAATCTCTCCGCTGTCGATCTCCTATGCCC
>Ga0209800_10002068_pt1 | contig 18653 bp, 17 predicted proteins | sample Higcelweek8metaG_FD_187174 | JGI IMG/M metagenome (GOLD analysis project Ga0209800, IMG submission 187174) | Freshwater pond sediment microbial communities from the University of Edinburgh, under environmental carbon perturbations - High... | ecosystem: Environmental > Aquatic > Freshwater >...
TGTGAAGCAACCCCCAGCAGGGCTCCGATCATGTACAGATACCATGAAAAGAGATTCAGTTTCGGGAAGGCCACATCCCTGGCCCCGATGAGTATCGGCAGGAAAAAGTTGCCGAATACTGCGGCAAGCCCGGGAATTACAATCACAAAGATCATTATGATCCCGTGTATCGTAAACATCCCGTTATAGGTCTGCGGCTCCATGATCGTGCGTCCCGGAGCAATCAGCTCAATGCGCATCAGCAGGCCGAGCGTGGCTGCCACAAAAAAGAAAAATATGACGGCATACAGGTACATCAGCCCGATCCGCTTGTGATCAGTGCTCAGGAGCCATGACCATATCCCTTTGTGCCTGCCCTGGTACTCCAGGTAACTTACCTCTGCTTCTTTTCCCATAATCAAACGGTTTTATTTTTTTCTCCTCCTGATAAGCAGGATGACCATGATCAGCACCAGGAAGAAGATTGTAATGATCCCCACTATTCTTGTCACCTGCAGCGTGTAAGTCTGACTTGCAGGATTATACGCAAAACAGTACTCGAGAATCCGGTTGGCTGTCGGCCTGGCTATCCCTTTCTGACCCTCAATGATTGCCATCTTCACGTCAAAGGGCAGGTAGGTCAGGCCGTACAGGTAGCGGGTGATCTTCCCGGCAGGACTGACGACCATTATGACTGACGGGTGCGCAAAATCAAGACCCTGTGGAGTGTACTTATAACCTGCAGCAGCAGTTATGGCACTGATATTTTCCTCAGTTCCTGTGAGATAGATCCAGTCCTTCTGGTTTTCCTTGCTTATCCTCTGTACAAAGTTCTGCTTCTTCTCCCTGGCCTTTTCGGGAGTGTCACTTGTATTGAAGCTGATTGTTATGACCTTGTACTCGTTGCCAAGCGTCATATCCATCTTACTTACCACATCTGCAATACCATCCATCAGCGGGCTGCACAGGTTTGGACAGTCAAAGTAGACAAAGCTCATAATTGTCGGCCTGTCAATCAGTGAACGGAGGGTGACCTGCTCACTGTTCTCATTGTAGAACCACAGGTCAAGCGGGATTGTATCACCAAGATGCTCAATGACGCCTACCTCAACCTCGGGCTGCTTGTATCCTGCTGTTTTCAGCTTCTGGGCGTTGACCTGCACAAGCAGGACAAGGAAGATAGCTACTGTAGTCAGATGTCTGATATTCATTTGTTTTCTTTTTTTGTTTCACTCTCAGCGCAGTAGCCTGCAATCATAAGTGATCCTCCCATGAGGGAAATGTCTTTCAGCAACGCCATAATTATGGGCACCTTTTCTGAACCGTCAAGAAGATGCGGGATATGGATGGTCAGAATGAAGATAAGGAGCAGACCTGCAAGAATCAGCGTTGACACCATAATGAACTTTTTCGTAATGATGCTGATGCTTACAGCAATCATTACCAGGCCTGTAAGGATGATTGTATAGCCTCCGAGCGGGATGAATGATGTCAGCATTCCAAGGTAATAATCCATCATAATCAGATGGTTGATCCCGAACACAGCAAATGGCAGTGCAAACAGGATGCGACCGATAGGGGCCAGGCTTTTCATATCTGAGGTTGTTTGGTTGTATCCGTAATGGCATCTGATCCTTTCAGACCTTCCCTCAGCACGGTACCCACTGTAAATATATCCCGTAGCTTTAGCATAACTAAAATTATGAATCCCCATACGGCAAGCACCCCGAGGCCGTATGCAAGGATAATCCATATCGGAGCTTTCCTGACCGTGTTCCACATGGCCCTCTTCGCCGTGAGGCTGACAGGTACCGTTACTGCTCCAGCCCTCAGCACGGTATCCATCGAAGCAGTGCCGAAACTCTCCTCATCGGTGAACTTCGCGCTGAAAGTCAGGTCGCCTGCAGTATCACCCGGAAGGCCATCCGGCACTGTGAAGAGCGCCATTCCTTTACCGTCAGTTGTTTTCTCCTCATCGACCTCCATCTTCCCGAAATACCTACCGGCAAGAAGCCTCACCCCGGCTCCTGTGACGGGCACGCTGCCTGATTCACTTGTAGCAGAGGCAATTACTGATACTATCCTCTCGGTTGCATCATATGTCATCCTCAAGCTTATCATTGCTCCCGGATACGCAGTTGAGGTTATGACCTGCATGACCCGCTGAACATAACTTCTGTTATAGCTTCTCAGATAGGAGACCACCTTCCATATCTCATCCGTGGTCAGCACGCTCCTGAATGATGGCATCTGCCCGCGTCCGACGGTTAATTTGTAAAATATCTCCCCGTCACTGTTTCTCTGGATTTTTTCTGTGGCAGGGTCACCCGGAGACGGCACCAGTGCAATGTAATTGCCCTTGCCCGGGTCTCCGTGGCACGACTGACAGTTGATCCTGTAGAGCCGTTCTCCCTCTTTCCTGGTTTCGTCGGTGAAGGGGAATGTGCTGAGTCTCCCTTTTCTGTCATCCGGAACCACCCAATCCTGGCCCCTGGCAAATGACGGAAGCAACATCAGGCATAATATTAGTGCTGCGGTATATTTCATAGCTAATCCGGGTTTCGGTTACTGGATGATTTTTTCCTCTCCTTCGTGCTCCTCTGCCATCTCCCAGATCGGTATAACGGGGAAGAGCTTTGAAAGAATCGTAATTATTATGAGCACGAGCACGATGGATGCCATGGTAACGGCTATCTCAATCAGCGTGGGTTTGTAAACCACCCATTCAATGGGGACATGCTGTACAGGGAGGTTGGGGTGTGCCTGTGGCGGAACGACTATTATATACCTCTTCAGCCATGATGCACACAGCACAAAAACAGAGATAACCATCATTGGTAGTGGCTTACGCATCTGCCGGAACAGGAGAAGAATTGTAGGTATCACCAGACCGAACAGTTGTATTCCCCAGAAGAGCATAGCGTGATGCCCTGTGAAGAGCTCCCGAAGGTGTATTGCATCACCTGCTTTAAGTTTATATGCCGGCACGAGGAACTCATTGAGATTGAAATAGAAGTAGACAATTGCAACCAGCACCATCACCCTACCCATCCGTTCAAATACCTCCCCATTCAGGTATTTCTCCAGCCTGTAGTTAACCCTGAAGAAGTACATGGCGATTATCACGGCTGCAGCTCCTGATACAAAGGCTCCTGAGATGAAGTAGGGTCCGAATATCGTGCTGTCCCACCCGACCCTCGGCGTTACAGCAAAAAGCCACGAGGTGACTGTATGTATTGCAAAGGCAGTCGGGATAATAAGCAAAAGCAGTATTCTCACTGCCTGACCAAGGATCCGGTATTGCACTTCATGGTGCATCCATCTGAATGACAGAATTTCATATGCCTTTACAAGGAATTTAGGTCTTCCCTCAAGCTTGTCCTTCGCTATTGCAAGATCCGGGATCATCGGGAAGAACCAGAGCAGAAGACTCAGTACGAAGTATGTCGTAACCACAGTAACATCCCAGAGGATAGGCGACTGAACCCTGCCAAACAGGAAGACGTAAGGGAGCCTGTCAGGACGGCCCATGTCCGAGATTATCACCAGTCCTGCAACAGCTGCAAATGCGATTGCTATTATTTCTGCAATTCGGGAGATGGGCTTGACCCATTTGTAACCGATAAGTCCGAGGACGGAACTTATCAGCATTCCGCACAGGCTGGTGGCAACGAAGAAGACGAAGTTGGCAATGTACATCCCCCAGCTTGTCACATCACGAAGGCCGGTTACACCCAGCCCTTCGCGTAGCTGAATTGTGTAGGCATAAAGACAGACAGCCAGCAGAGCCCCAAGAAAACCCATCCAGAGAAGGAAGCCGGTATTGATCCTGACATTCTTCAGGATGTCAGCGGCAAGGGAGTTGATTTTCCCCTGCTCTCCCGGTTTGCTGAAGCGGATATCATCCATTTTGTTGACGGTTTATGCTTTTTCTTCCTTATACTCTCTCTTTTCTCCCTCCTCAAACTCAAAGATCCTGTTTTTTGGTGGCAGATAGTAAACCCTTGGCTTCGTTCCGAGTTCCGGCATCAGCCTGTAACCTGCATTCTTCTCAAGCAACTCGCTAAGGCGCACAGTCTCCTTTGTAGTACCATTTGTGACGGCATCCTCATTCTCGTCACCGAAGTAGAATACACCGTTGGGGCAGGCCGAAACACAGTATGGAAGTATTCCCTCCCTGAGCCTGTCAGCACTGAACAGACACTTGGTTACAGTACCCTTTTTCTGCGGGACGTTGAGCTCCACATCGTACTCCTTGTCCTTGTCAGCATCGTTGTGGGACGGTTCCTGCCAGTGGAATATCCTCGCAGAGTAGGGGCAGGCTGCAATGCAGAAGCGGCAGCCGATGCACCTTTCATTGTCAATCAGCACAATCCCGTCCTGCCTCTTGAAGGTGGCATCAACAGGGCATACCGAGACGCACGGCGGGTTGTCACAGTGCTGGCACGGTTTGGGCATGAAAAACGCAGGAGTGTTGACAGACTCCTGCATCACAAGTGTGTTAATATGATATTCGTAAGGTCTGAGATGATGTGCACTCTGGCATGCCTCAACACACTTCCTTGCATTGCGGCACTTGGACAGGTCAATTACCATAACCCACCTCCGGCCGGCAATCCCTTCCCTTCCCCTGGTCTGAAGCATCTTCAGGTCAGGCTTGAAATCCCGCATCTGCTCAACCGGAATCTCCACCAGTCGGTTATCTTCGGTGAGCACCTTCACATAACCCTCACGATGCTTCTCTTTTTCAAAACGGTGGCCCGAGTAAATCGCTGCTCCTCCCGTGACAGTAACAGCTCCTGCAAGGGTGACCTTCCTGATGAAGTCCCTCCTGGAGCTTTCAATTGCCCTGTCAAGGTCCTTGTTGCGATTACCCTCTTCCTTCTTCTCTCTGGACATGGTAATCAGCTTGAGGTTAAAACCTGTTTTTCCGTGTGGCGGGCTTATTGAACAGTACCTGAAGTTACCTTCAGTGCCTTGTAGCCGGCAGCATCAACAGCAGCCTTCAGGGCGGCAGTATCCACTTTCCCCTGCTCAAACTCGATGACGGCTTTACCGTCAGTTGCCGAGGCGGTAACCGACTTTACCCCCGGGATCTTTTCAAGGCTGGTGCAAATTGTATTTTCGCAACCTGCACATGTCATCCCTTCAATTGAGAGGGCAACTGTTGCTGTCGCTGCATCTGATTCCGGAGCCTCGTTCACTTTTGTGCTCTTCCCGCCGCCACAGGAAACCGACATAATCAGCAGGCAGAGAAGTAAAATCAAAGAAGATATTTTTCTGGTCATAGTCAAAATGTTTAGGTTAACATACTAAAATCAGGTTCCATAAATATATAAAAATTTTCTTCCTCCGCTAAGCATTGAATAAAATATCACTAAAGCTCATTCTCCGTCAGTTGAGGTGCCGGTTTAAAATTCCAATTGAATCACCCGGATATTCTTCATCAAATCTTCATAATTGCTTTCATATTTTTAATCGGTGGTTATTTCCGGCAAGCGGGACTGACCTTTAAATCTGCAGGCAACATTCTTTCTTTCTTTCCATAAGTCCGTTTTAATGCAGCGAAGACTGCCGGTGCCCCAACCGGCAGTCTTCCACGTTTATAGATGACTGCAAAAAAGAAGTGTCTTAGCGTGCAGTTAATTCATAAGCTTCATCTGGAGATAAGAGTACATGAGCGCCCATATCTCTGCCTCCTGGGCATTTGTTGATGCTGCCCCGTGGCCTCCCTCGATGGTCTCATGATAGTATACCGGGTGCCCCATCTCAATCATCTTTGCCGCCATCTTGCGGGCGTGTCCCGGGTGAACCCTGTCATCAAGGGTTGATGTAATGAACAGGGGAGTCGGATATTTCGCATCCTGCTTAACATTCTGATAGGGTGAGTACCTGCTGATGAACTCCCAGTCGGCCGGCACATCAGGATTACCGTATTCATCCATCCAGCTTGCTCCGGCCAGCAGTTTGTTATATCTCTTCATATCAAGTAGCGGAGCACCGATGACCACTGCATTCCACAGGTCAGGTCTCTGCGTCAGGGCCACTCCCGCGAGGAGTCCGCCGTTGCTCCAGCCGTATGCACCCATGTGCTCGGGTGAGGATATGTTCCTCTTGATAAGGTCCTCAGCAACTGCAAAGAAATCATCATAGGCGTTCTGTCTCTTCTCGCGTAGAGCCGACTGGTGCCATGCGGGTCCGAACTCACCTCCGCCACGAATATTGGCAATCACGTAGACGCCTCCCTTTTCAATCCAGCCAATGCCGGTGATGGAGCTGTAACCGGGACGGGTGGAACTGTTGAAGCCACCATAGCCGTAAACAAGGGTGGGGTTGGTGCCGTCATTAACCATATCAGCCGGGTATACTATGAAATACGGGATCATTGTGCCGTCTTTTGAAGCAACCTCATACTGTTCAACTTTGACCCCCTGTGCATTGAAATAATCCTTCTGCTTTCGTATAGGCTTAACATCTTTCCCGTCTCCATGAAACAGTGTTGTGGGGGTGACCGGATTGCTGAATGTAAAGAACCAGTCATTCGACAGGTCATCCGATCCGGCCAGCCCGACGGTTCCAATTCCGGGCACCGTAACCTCCTCAATAGACCATTTCCCGTCAGCGGGACGAATGATCTTAAGCCTTCCCTGCACATTCTCCATTGTCGCCAACACAATGAAGTCCCGGGTAGTCATTACTCCCCCCAGGCTCTCCCTTTCGCCTGGTTCGTAAATGGTCATTATCTTCGGTGTACCTGTAAGGAATGATGGCAGGTCATAGCTGATCAGCGCTCCGGTTTTATAGGTTGCCCCGTTGATATTCCAGTCAGACTGCAGGTAAAGGAGAAGCTGATCCGCAAAAATGCCCCTTGTCTCCACATCCTTAGGTATGTCAAGAGCCTTCAGACCCTCAGGGGTGAGCAGATACATCGTTGACTCATAGAAACCCTTATTCTCATTAAGGATAACATATCGTTTGCCGTTCACTTCGCTGCTGTTTACGAAGATACCCATGTTGGCGGTATCTGTCTGATGTATGATAATGGCATTTGCCGGATCCTCACCTCTCTTCCATATTTTTGCAATGGCAGGATAGCCTGATGAGGTCATGGTGCCTGGTCCGTAATTGGTTGCCACAAGAATCCGGTCCTTATCTATCCAGGCAGCGCTTCCCTTGCTCTCCGGAATTGAGAATCCCCCGTCAACAAACTTCTTCTCAACAGCATCAAACTCGCGGATGAAGGTCTCATCCTTGCCTCCGTCAGAAATATAAAGCAGGCAGTAGCGATTTTCGGGTGCAAGCCATGTTGCACCGCCAAATACCCATTTCTTACCTTCTGCAGCCGAAAGCACATCGAGGTCAAGAACCGATTCCCATTCATTCTTGCCGGCAAGGTAATCCTTCTTCGTCATCCTCCTCCAGAGGCCTCTCTCGTTAGTCTCATCCTGCCACAGGTTATACGACACGTCACCTGTTACTCCAGGGTAAATGATCCTCTCCCTGTCATTGAATACATCGATAAATCTATCGCGCAGTTCGCTATAGACCGGCAGGGTGGTCAGGGCCTCGTCTGAGAGCTTGTTTTGTTCGCGTGCCCAGTTGATGGCTTTCTCGTCCTGAACCTCTTCAAGCCAAATGTAAGGATCTGAATTGGCTGAATCCCCGCTTTTGCCGCTTCCGCAGCCGGGTAAAACAAGTGCCAGCATAATAAATGCAGTCAGGTTAGTTAATGGTTTCATCTTTTGAGTATTTACGACTTCTTATCATAACATTGATTGTTGCTGCAAGGATCAGAGCTTCACCGGCAATGAACAGGGGCCATCTGTAGCTTTCCGGTACATAGCTTGTTATCATCTCCGCAAACCTTTGGCCTGCTGCCGGATCACCCTTGGCGCCCAGAACCCCGCTGTCAATGAGAAGACGGGAATAATCAGCAAGATACGTGTAGAGAATTACAAGCGCTCCGCTGAAAACCAGTATCCAGTCCGAAACCCCCAGCCTGATATAGTATCCCTTTTCCTGCCTGCCGATGAACAGCAGAGCCATAAGGATCATTGTAAGCGAGTTGATCACGGGTGCCAGCACTGGCCCCAGCCATGAAACAGGTATCAGGAAGAGCAGGTCCCAGGTTAGGAGCGAGGCAGGCCAGCCCAGCAACAGGTTGAGCGCGACATAATAAAATATATCCCATACCCCGAATGCAAACAGGGCGTAAAAGAGCCTCTGCAGTCCGTTTCTGCCGGCAATGATGCCAACTCCCGCCAGCATTACGAGGGTTGCAATCTCCCTTATCCACTCAGCCCTTACAAGCTCTGAGGACATGAGTTTCAGCGGAAATTCAAATCCTTCAGGATAATACAGCTCCCTGAGGTAAACGACGACTATACCTTCCAGGAAGCCCATCGCGATTGCAAAGATGGCAAGCCAGAGGAAACGGCCTTTCCATTTCAGGGATGTCTCTTTCATGTTGTTCAGAATTAGCGGGGCAAATTACAAAATATAAGGGATAACCGCTTTCCTTCCGGCAGGGTATTCCTTAAAATGACCTTTGTACCACCGGTGGTGAGACAGCGCCCTCGGGACAAGATTACAGAAGGTCCAGATAAAAAATGAGAGCGCCGGCAGCGACCAGCAGAGCAGTGCATAACCGCCCCACTCAACCACCTCGCCAAAGAGGTTGGGACATGAGATTTTCTCAAACAAACCTCCGCGTGGTATCTGGTAGCCGTTGCTCTTATTCTTTCTCAGGTGAATAAGCTTATTGTCCGAAGTGATGTTTATCGCCATGCCGGTGAGGAAGATAATCAGCCCCGCGATGAAACGTGGATCAGTCAGCCATGCCGCACTGTATTGCGTTTGAAGCGTCCCGGTGAAGTATCCGAGGAATCCGGCATTCACAAAATTGAAGAAGATCGCCATCAGCGCCACCACAAGCGGCATCTCCTTGCCATGGGTCCTAATCCGCAACGGGTAGATTATTGCCCTGTTGGTGTAGTGTACCAGGTAAAGCCCGGTTATAATCCATACAGTCAGAGTTTTGGGAGCAGTGCCGGTAATTACAAGCAGAAGGAAGATAAGTGGCGCCGGGATCTCCATTATAAACCAGCCGAGCCTGTCGGGGATCGTCACACCCCAGTTTCTCTTCGAATGCCGCCCGAAGGGAGCCGTAATAAAAAGCAATACGACGAAAATGACAATGGCTACGGAGATCCACAGCCAGACCAGGAGTTCGAAGAGAGTCTTTTCCATATTTTCAGGTTTGCCGGTTGCCGGACCAGGCTTTTTCAGTACGGTTGCCGGAGGCGCACTGTAAAAATAGCAATCATTTCGAAACCGGTACTTTTGAAAATGGCACCGTTGCCCCGGAAAGAAATATTGAGTAATTTGGCCACTTCGGGGGCCAGTGGTTCCGGGCACCAAACAATTCAAAAGACTGAATATGTTTATCCCAAGGGCGATATTGGTTGTGTCTATGATAATGTGCTGCTTTCTGACAGTATCAGGGCAATATGCAGTTGGTCACACAAGTATGAAACTCAGGGACGAAGCCAGGGGTAACATGAAGGTAAAATTCGAGGTTTACTACCCTGTGCCTGCCCCGGCAACAAGTGAAACACCTGCAGAAATAAATGATGGCAAATTTCCCGTGATCTGTTTCGCCCACGGCTACCAGCACCCGGGTGACCAGTACGGTAACCTGGTTGACACTCTGGTTCCCGCAGGTTATATTATGCTGAATCTGACCACTTTCGAAGGTCCGTTTCCGTCCCATAAGGGCTATGCCGATGAGGTCAGGTTCCTGGCGGCGGCCGTGTCCGGACTCGCCAATGACACTACTTCACCCTTGTATGGCATTGCCGATACTCTTTGCATCCTGATGGGGCACAGCATGGGAGGAGGAGCAATTTTCCATGCCGCCGCTGACAACGCTGACGTTGATGCCGTAGTTGCCCTGACACCCTACGATATAAGGCCTTCAGCCATCGAGGCTGCCTCCCGCGTAAGGGTTCCGACACTGATCTTTTCCGGGACAAGCGACTGCATCACACCTCCTGAAAAGAATCATATGCCAATTTATGAACGGTCGGTTGCGGAGGACAAGACATATATCTCGATAATCAACGGGTCTCACTGCGGCATGGGTGACAGCCGCAAGTGCTTCACAGCAGAGCGGATAGCAGGTTGCAGGGGAGGGATGAACACCGAAGAGCAGACCGCCATCCTGGCACGATACATAATCCCCTGGCTTAACTTTTTCCTGAAGGGGGAGAGGGGCGACGGAATGATATTCGACAACACCCTGGCCACTGACGAATCAGTCACCTGGCTGCAGTCGAGGCCGCTGGCTGCTGACATCCCTGAGCACTGAACCCTACGCCACGCGCTTTGAGCCTTGCGCTCTGAACCTTTGGCCTTTGGCTCTTTCCTTTTTTGCTATGTGCCCTTCGCTCTGCGTTATTTCTTCAGGCTGGCCTTCGAGAAAATGTGCTCCGGTATCGTAACGTTAAACTCGATCTCCTCGATTATAAACTCTGTTCCCTTGCCATCGCGCAACATGTCACGGAAGAGAATCTTTCTCGGATACCACCTGTTGCCAATCTTCTGCACATCAGAGAGCTCTGTTCGCTTAAGCAGCGTGCCGCTCTTTGCGTACATCTCTTCCCTCAGCGGAATGTTTCGCTCCCGGTCAACCCACAGCTTCATCCCCTGGTAGGCAATGTCAGGCACAATCGCCTTAAGATCCACTACCCAGCACTGACGGCCGTCAACCACTTCAGTGCCTGTTACATTTGCATTGTACTGCCTGACGAGGCTGTTGTCTTCCATCAGATCCTCATATGACAGATCTGATCCCATCACAGACTGACGCAGCATATGACCGGCAATCTGGATAATCCGGTCCGTGGAAGGGGAATAGATCCAGAGCTGCTCTTCCAGCTTCAGCATCTTCGTTCCCTGCTCGCGGGCTGGAAAGAGGTATTCAGTGAACGACTTCTTCTCGCCGGCAGTCCATGTCTTCATCTTTACAGTATGGGTGCTCCTCCTCCCGTATATAATCATAGAGGAGGTGAAAATCCGGTTCTCGGATGACATGTTCCCGTCAATCTTTTGCAGGAGCTCCCTGCCGTCGGGAAATTGTGCCGAAACCGGAATAAGGCTGCATGCAAGCAGTAAGATCGTTAATAGTCTCTTCATGATTCAAGCTCTTTGAATAGTTGTGCTGTCTGTCTTTTGTAGATGCCGGCCCCTGCAAGCATGGTGCCAATCTGGGTTGAGACAAAACCGGGGATGAAGCCTGCCAGCCATGTCCACGGTGTGATCTGTGCCCTGAATACCCGGGGCATCATGATAGATGCGTTCTTCATCATCATCCCAAGGTCAACCCCATGTTCCTGGAGGTAATAGGCTATCAGCATCCCGAAGGCCAGTCCGGTGAGTGAAGCAAAAAAACCGATAATGAGTGATTCAAGAAGCATGGTTTTATATACATGGCTTTTCTCTTCACCTATTGCAAGTCTCATGCCGAACTCGCCGTATCTTCTCAGTCCGCCGAGCAGACCTGCATTCCATAGTATCAGTGACATGGCCAGAATGAAAACGGTAATGAGGATACTCTGAAGCTTGCCGGAGTACTCCACCAGGAAACCCATGTTGTTCTGCTCAGACAGGGATTTCATGACAGGAGAAAACTCATCCTCCTCTGAAGAATACCTGGAATTGAACCTTTCGCGCACGTCAGCCGCCAGCTCGTCGGAATAGACGCCTGACCTGAAGAACCCGAGCACCTCGCCGGTGGCATCTGTCATGTTAAGGGCTTCCCTGACATCACTGAGGTCTGCAATTAGTGTTCCCCTGTCAAGGGCCGTAGTCCCGAACTCAACCGTACCGCTTAGGATAAAGTTGTACATCGTTAACTCCCCCAGCATGCTCGTCCCCACAAGTGTAAAGGTATCCCCGGGATTCAGTCCCAGCTTTCCGGCAAACTCGCTGCTCAGCAGCGCTTCCTTGCCGGCGGATGGAAGCCTGCCGCTTCGGAGCGAGGAGGGTATGTTCATTCTCTCCATCTCGGCATTATTGCCGGAGAGAAGGTCTATTGCAATTCCCATGGCCGGTCCCTGCGTCCTTGTCTCGCCTGTGCTGTCCGGGACATCTATAAGGCCTGCGAAATAGATCCGGCTTGCAAAATCCATCCCGGGATTAGAGGCGGAAAGCGCTTCAAGAAGAGTGTCCGCACCAAGAATGGCGAGATCATTGGGCGACTGCGCGGCGTTTTCCGCATAGGCCCTTGTCATGACTTTGACATGCCCTGATGAAAACCTCGCGCTGAACTCAATGCTGTTGTTAATGACCCCCGTGATCCACGCATGGAAGACTACAGTAAGCATCACTCCGATAGTGGTGACCAGGAACGGAAGCAGGCTCCTGTTCCTGTCCCTTATAAGCCCCTTGAAGAGAAATCTTATCATAACATCCTCCCTCTTAAGGCGTCGGTCGGATTGAGCTTCGCAATCTTCCGCGAGGGCCAGTAACTGACTATTGTTGTCACAATCATAACTATAAGTACGGTGCCGGCAATGAGTGACAGACTGTATACCGGGTAGAGTTTCTCGGCCATCGCTATGCCGAAATCGCTGCTGCTTACCGGTATTGAGATGCCTTTTATTGCCTGCATTGTCAGCAACGGTATGCCGTACAGTGCACCAACCACCGCTGCAAGCACCGAATGCAATGCCCCCTCCGTGGTGAAAAGCCCCACAACCTGCCGCCTGGTCATCCCAAGCGCAATGTAGGTGCCAATCTCCTTCTGTCTCCTGAAGATTGAGAGCACCTGTGTGTCAAACACGGCAAGCATTGCCATCATGAGCAATATGCCCCAGATTATTACCCCTATCATTCCCTTTGCCTTGATGATATCCTCAATGTCTGACAGAAGCTCCTTCTGCTCCTTCATTATCCATCCTTCATGTGCTGGCAGAGACCCCTGCGCATTGCCCCTCACAAGCAGAGTAGCCTCTCCGGGCATCAGCATCATCGTCTGAAGATTCTCAAGGGGAAGCCATAACTGTCCCACGTCAACTGAAGGCACCGTAGTTTCAAAGATGCCTGCAATCCTCACTTCCGTGGCATCGAAGGTGCCGTTTCTGTCTCTCCACCTGACCGTGACGTAATCGCCTTCATTCAGACCCGTGCTTTCTGACATTGATTTTCCAATTATGGCAGGTATGTCACCGTCTGATGAGCTGAGCAACGCCGTCGGCAGCTTCAGCGACTGCTGTCCGGGAGGAATGCCCTTAATCAGAACCGATTGCATCCTGCCCTGCGGGTAAATCGTACCCTGGGTGATGAGAACCGGCACAAGCATATGCTGTTCAGCTGCTTTACCGTACGGTTCGGGGAGCATCCCGTGACTGTCGTTCAGGGTGAACGGATCATAAGGGTCGTAGTTTTTGTGCCAGAACTGTCCCTGACCCACTTCCCATTCTATCATGTCGTTTTTTGCCTGCCGGTCCCATCCCTCAAGCAATCCTTTTGTCCATATTATGATTATAAAGGAAATGGAGAGGACTATGACATTCAGCCAGGTCCGCAGACCCGCTCCCAGCAGATTTCTCAGTGCAAGTTTTAAAGCCAGCATTGTATCCTCCTCCGGTCAGTTTCTGTCAATAATCTCATCTTTGGCCACCCTGCCGTCTGCCAGCCAGATCTTCCTTCGCACATACCCGATTACTTTTTCGTCATGCGTAGCGAAGAGAAAAGTTGTCTGCAGTTCACGGTTCAGCTTCTCCATAGTCTGCAGGATGTTATGGGAGTTGGCAGCATCAAGATTCGCCGTAGGCTCATCCGCAAGGACAACGGCAGGTCTCTTGACCATCGCCCTTGCAATTGCCACCCGCTGGCTCTCACCACCCGAGAGTTGCGCAGGGCGAGAATTTATCTTATCTGTCAGACCAACCCACTCAAGTGCGTCAAGAACCATCTGTCTTCTCCTGCCTGTCTCGATTTTTTGCAGGAGCAGCGGAAACTCCACATTCTCAAAGACCGTATGAACCTGGAACAAGTTGTAACTCTGAAATATGAACCCCAGCTGGGACTTGCGCAGCGAGGCTGACTCTGCCGCACTGAGCTCACCCACCGAATGACCCAGGATTACGGCTTTGCCCTCAGACGGGTTGTCAAGCGTGCCAATGATGTTCAGCAGGGTTGTCTTGCCCGAGCCGCTAGGCCCGATTATCCCTGCAAACTCTCCCTTCCCGAAGGTGAGATCAATGCCGTTCAGGGCGGTGAACCTGCCGCTTCCCATCGGAAAGTGCTTCTTCAGCCCTTCAATACTTATTATTGCTCCGTTTTCCATCAGTGATTTATATATAGCTAAATGTCAAGAACCAGCATTAACTGGAAACCTGTTCCGGCAAATGAACTGCTGCCTTCACCGCTGCTGTAGGGGAGAAGCTCGTCAGGGTTCCAGTATGTCATAACATAGAATGTAAGATAATCATATTTGAGCTGCAGGTTGAGAAACCTGTACCACTCCTTGGTGTCCCAGTTGTAATAAAGCAGACCCGATATGTTATGCGATAATGCGATCGGGTAGCTGAGTGACAGCGTCGAATAGTTTCTTTCAATACCGGTCTCCGTCTCATCAGGCCTGTTTGCGTACCTGAAGTACTCGGTTGAGAAATTGAGACCTTTGCCAATCCCGAAGGTATAGTCTATACCCAGGCTCAGATAGCTTTCCCATCTTGTAACAAAGGGATTATTCTTTTCATTCAGTTTGCCGACCACTTCAAACCATATCCCGGGACCGACATCCCATTTCCCGTCTGCCGCAAAAAGTTGCTCACTGTACCGGGTATCAACGGGTCCCGGAATCTGGGCGGCGAGTGCTGAATAATCAGCATCACGGTGATGATAGCTGAGGGCAAGTTCTCCCTTTGGAACGGGAAGCTGTACTCTGCCACCGTATTCAGGTATATCCTTCAGCGATGGGACAGCCTCCCATCCCTTTGGTTTATCATTACCATAAAGACCCCATAGCCAGATATTTGCGTTATTATCGAAGTAGTACCGGCCCAGCAGACCATAGACACCGTCGGTAAGCATAAGCGGATCCCTGAAATCCATCTTGTCAAACCACATCAACGGCCTGAGAATGTTGGACGAGCCAAAGTTAATTTTTTGCAGTCCTGCCCTTAACTCGAGGTGGGATGTGGAATATCTCAGCCACAAACGGTAAGGCTTGAACCTGAAATCAGTAGAATCAATACCGCTGCCCGAGAACCACATGCTCCCGAATGTATTGACTGACAGCTCTGCATCAAACTTGCCTTTTTCCCCTGCCTTGACCCACGGACTCAGTGTGGGGATGTATCTTATTCCGGTTTGGCCTGCTGCATCTCCCTGGAAGTTCACTCCAAACCAGGTGCTTACCTGGTTGTCAAGCGAGATACCGGCATTTTGGGCGGTGGCGGCCCCGGTGACTATCACCCACAGCAGAATTAAGACGGGTCTTGAAAGTGATCTCATTCGCCGACTTTTTTATTTTTGCCTGACATTCTCCTGAATATCGCTGGCAGGCTATATCTGTCAAGCATTCTTCCGGGAGTCTTCCCCATTAGTATGAACTCTGAAACATCTTCTTCTGAGAACTTCAAACCCTTATTCTTCTTAAGGTCACTGAAACGTAAAAGATCCTTGCGCTGTGACAGCCAGAAAAAGAAATTTACAACTGCCATGAAAAGTCCGTAACGCCAATCGTGAAAATAGTACCAGAGCCAGAATATCATAAGTACGTATGCCCCCCAGCGCATCACAAGCACACTCCCCGTTATGAAGCTCAGGATAAATGCGGCCAGATTAGTTATAATCAATCCGAACCAGTTGATTACAAGCAGTGATCCGATAATTGGCGACTCGCCACGGCCGCCCCGGAACCTGTAGTAAACCGGCAGGTTATGGCCTATTACACCAAACAGAGCCACAAGCAGAAAATAAGGTTCGGAGGTGAATACAAGCTTCGCAAGCAGTGTTGGCAGTGCGACTTTAACCATATCAGCCAGCGAGGTTATGCATCCGAATTTTCTTCCCAGTTTTTTTGTAATCAGGGTGGCGCTGACAAGATCAGATTCAAATGTCTCGTCAGAGTGCGGCACCGGCTCTGCAAACGGCTCTATATTCCTTCTGCCGGTAGCCAGAAAGTAGACTGTCCTTGCCGAAGACACCGATCCGATAAGGTATCCGGCAATTGAACAGATCACTGCCGTGATCATGGGATGGCTCTCAAGATAAAGCACTACCTCATTCATAATCATGAACTGTTAAAACACCGTTTGATCCGTTAACCGTTACTGTAAGTCCGTTGCCGATGGCACAGCCATTTGGCACTGAAACCATTGCCGGGATACCCATCTCCCGTGCAATTATCGAGCAGTGTGACAGCATACCTCCGGTCTCGGAAACGATGGCTCCGGCCTTTGCGAGTACCGGCGTCCAGCTGACATCAGAGAAGGGTATCAGCAGTACATCTCCCCTCGTTACTTTTTCAAAATCCGCCAGGCTTTTGACAACCCTGGTGGTGCCTGTGTAACTGCCCGGTGAGGTACCGGTGCCCGAATGATTCTTGCTTCTGCCTGTCTCAGGTGGAGGAGCCTCTTCGCCATAGATGACAACCGGCAGAACAATATCCTTTGTCTCTTCCATCTCACCCATACGATGTCTGACCCGGTCACGGTAATCAATCACTGTGGCGATTCCGTTGTGTTTCATGATCTCATCCACCTCAGCGCGTGTCAGATAGAATATATCATCCTCTCTGTCCAGCAATCCGCGGGATACCATCTCCCCGCCGGCCAGCAGGAACAGCCTGCGGAAAAGCCCGTAACCGTAAATATATAGAGAACTTATCTGTTCACGGTAAACCTTGAATCTGCCGGCCCTGAGATAAGCTTTTCTGAGTGAGGCAGGAACTTTCATCCCTTTTTCTGCCAGGCTTTCGAGAGTGTACAGTTCACTCTTCCTGTCATGCACTTCAGCGGCAAGAATCATGCTGAAGAGCGCCTCAGGGTCCTCCTTCCACTTCGCATAGGAAAGATCGGTGCCACTCTCGCTGAGATGTCCGAACAGCTCTGTGAAGTGATCAATCTTCCTGACGATCTCAGATGCTTCGGCAAAACTCCTGAGAGCTGCCATCGAGGTGCATCTTTCCCTTATGGCCGGCGGCAGGGCTTCAATTTCCGTCCTGATCTCAACCATTTGAGGGAGAGGCTCGTAATTCACCAGTTCCGGGAAGTCATTCCTGAAATCAAGTGTGTCATAATCGAGACCTGCCTTCTCAAGCTTTTTCTTCAGCCCCTTGTGAAACATCGTCCCCAGCATCGGAGCAACGATATTCATGTATGCCAGCCTGCGTCCGTTTTCAAAGAGCTGTTCATACAGCCTTCCGTAGGATTCCGGGCTGAATTCCTTTTCCAGGTTAAGCGCCAGTTCACGGCTTCGGGCTTTAAGCGGCTCAAATTCACGGAGGAAGGTCTTTTCAAAGGCCATCTTCGACTTCAGAAACCTGATAATTCTGAATGAATGCCTGATGGTCCTGATGCCCGGCCTGAATGAGTGCATTCCGCTTCCGTTGCCTGTCATGAATTTTTCAAGGCTGTCAGGCGGGATACCTATTTTCTGAAGGATACTGCCCAGTACCGCTATGTTGAAATAGGCCTGGTAGTAAAAAGGCTTCGCCAGGTCTTCAGGCTTTATCTCCAGCGGACCGGTGATCTCTTCAAGCAGCCCTATCCATGTGCCGTTCACGAGGGGTATATTGACCGACCAGACAAGTGGCTTAACCTGCCCCGGAAGCATCTCTCGGGCCATCTTGCTGGAGTAAACGGCTATATCCTGTTTCGCTGTTATCTGCCTGAGCTGCAGGTAGTAAAGCTGGGTGCCGTCATGAACCCACTCAATGTCTGTGTGTTTGCCGTAATAACGCCTCAGGCGCTCGGTGTCTGCAGCCACCTTGCTTATGACCTCAATCATGGGATGCTGTTCATTCCCCTCCAGAACCTGCTGCCTCCTGATCCGCCACCGCAGCGGTGTAACTCCCTTCTGCACAAGCTCTTCACCGGCTCCCTCAACAGCTTCGATAACCGTCTCGTTCTGGTTTGTTACCGGGTTCCGGCTGAAGCTGACACCTGCAAGCCGCGCCGGAATCATCTCCTGGATTATGACCCCGCACCTGAGGGATGATATCCCGGTCTTCCTGATATAGTCATTGTCATTCAGCATCTTTGCGGAATCCCATACCTGTTTTACCGCGGAGAGGATTGCGTCAGTGCCGCTGACGTTTATGACTGTCTGAAACTGCCCTGCAAAACTGAACTCCTGAGAATCCTCGGCAGAGGTGGACGACCGTACAGCCCATGTCCTGGCAGGGAGCTCTTCAATTTCACTTCTAAGGCGTTCATTAAGGGTGGGATCACCGGCCAGGTACCTTTCATAGGAAGGTGTCGTGACAAGGTAGGTCAATGGGATATTGAATCCGTAATGATGGAGAAATATAAGTGAGTTGGCCTTGTTCCCCGTCTCATCAGCCTTAAGCCCGGCTCTGAGCTTCTTTATGATCGGTTGCTCCTTCATATAAACAGCATCAGCGGGTCAGTCTGTTTATCATTCCCCTGAAAACAAAT
>Ga0209800_10002071_pt1 | contig 18634 bp, 20 predicted proteins | sample Higcelweek8metaG_FD_187174 | JGI IMG/M metagenome (GOLD analysis project Ga0209800, IMG submission 187174) | Freshwater pond sediment microbial communities from the University of Edinburgh, under environmental carbon perturbations - High... | ecosystem: Environmental > Aquatic > Freshwater >...
GACCGGGCAGTTCCAAATCGGCCATCGTCGCCGATGCGCTGCGCCAGTATCTCACCCGCCGCGGTAGCCCCGATCTCGACGAGGCGCTGCGTATCCGCCTCGACCGCCACGCCCGGCAGTTGGCGCGGATCGAACGCGACGTCGAGGTGCTGCTGGAAAGCCTCGGCCTGTTCGTCCGCTACCAGCTCACCGTCACCGCCCCCTTGCCCGAAGCCGACAAGGCCGCCCGCGCGGTGGGGCAGGAGCGCTTTCAGAAATTCGTCGAGCAGGTCGGTCGACAGATGGCCGGGCGCAACCGCCTGTTCCCACGCGGGGAAGAAGGAGAGCCGACATGACCGGCAACACCGAATCCGCCGAACGTCGCCGTTCCATGCTGCGCACCGCCATGGGGCCGGACATCGCCGCCGCACTCACCGATCCCGACGTCGTCGAGGTGATGGTCAACCCGGACGGCGCCTTGCGGCTCGACCGGCTGGGACAAGGCAGGGTGGATACCGGCCGCAAACTGGCGGCGTCGGAAACCGAACGGATCATCCGGCTGGTGGCGGCCCATGTCGGCAACGAGGTCCACGCCGACCGGCCGATCGTCAGCGCCGAACTGCCGACAGGAGAGCGCTTCGAGGGGATTTTGCCGCCGGTGGCGCCCGGCCCGTGCTTCGCCATCCGCAAGCCGGCCGCCAGGATCCACACCCTGGCCGACTATGTCGCGTCGGGCGTCATGGCGCCGTGGCAGGCCGAGGCGCTGGCTCAGGCGGTGCGCCAGCGCTGCAATATCCTGGTGGCCGGCGGGACGTCCTCGGGCAAAACCACGCTGGCCAACGCGCTGCTCGCCGAAATGGTCGGCCTGGATGAACGGGTGATCCTGATCGAGGACACTCGTGAACTGCAATGCGCCGCCCCGGATTGCGTCAACCTGCGCACCCGCGCCGGTGCGGTCAGCCTCGCCGATCTGGTGCGCAGCACCTTGCGGCTGCGCCCCGACCGCATCGTCGTCGGCGAGGTGCGCGGCGGCGAAGCCCTTGATCTTTTGAAGGCGTGGAACACCGGACATCCCGGCGGCATCGCCACCCTGCACGCCAACTCGGCGCCGGCCGCGCTCTACCGGCTCGAACAGCTGGTGCTGGAAGGGATCGCGGTCGCTCCCCGCCGGCTGATCGCCGAAGCGGTCGAATTGATCGTCTTCATCCACGGCCGGGGCGCCGCGCGGCGGATCGACACCATCGCCCGCGTCGGCGGGCTGGACGGCGACGGCGATTACCTCATCGCGCCGCTCAGCCCCGCCGATTTTCCCCCCTCGTGACATCGAAAGGAGGTTCGACCATGCCGAAACTTTCACATCGCCTGCTGGCTTCCACAACCACCCTGCTGTTGACGGTCTCGCTGGCCACCGCCGCCCACGCCGCCGGTTCCGGCATGCCGTGGGAAGCGCCGCTGCAAAAAATCCTCGATTCCGTGCAAGGCCCGGTGGCCAAAATCGTCGCGGTGATCATCATCATCTCCACCGGCCTGACCCTGGCGTTCGGCGAGACCTCCGGCGGTTTCCGCCGGCTGATCCAGATCGTCTTCGGTCTCTCCATCGCCTTCGCCGCGTCGAGCTTCTTCCTGTCGTTCTTCTCGTTCGGCGGCGGGGCGCTGGTCGGATGAGCGCCGAACCGCATATCGCCGGCTTCGAGGCCCCGCTGTACCGCTCGCTGACCGAGCCGATCCTGCTGGGTGGCGCGCCGCGCACCGTCGCCATCGTCAACGGCACGGTGGCGGCCGCCATCGGATTGGGCCTGCAGCAGTGGCTCCCCGGGCTGGCGCTGTGGCTGGCCGGGCATACCTTGGCAGTGTTTGCCGCCAAGCGCGATCCCGACTTTGCCGCCGTGTTCGCCCGCCACCTGCGCCAGAAAGGCTGGTGGTCATGCTGAATCTGGCAGAATACCGCGGCAAGCCCGACCGGCTGGCCGACCTGCTGCCCTGGGCGGCCCTGGTCGGTCACGGGGTGGTGCTGAACAAGGATGGCGGCTTCCAGCGCACATTCCGCTTCCGCGGTCCCGACCTCGACAGCGCCGGGGAGGCCGAACTGATCGCGGTGTGCGCCCGGGTCAACAATGCCCTCAAGCGGCTGGGGTCGGGGTGGGCGCTGTTCTTCGACGCCGAGCGCATCGAGACCAGAGACTACCCGCGTTCGACCTTCCCCGATGCTGCGTCCTGGCTGGTGGATGAAGAACGCCGCGCCGCCTTCGAGCACAAGACCGGCCATTTCGAGAGCCGCTATCACCTCACCCTGTTCTTCCTGCCGCCAGCGGATGCCCAGGCAATGGCCGAGCGGGCGTGGCTCGAACCCGGTCATGACCATTCCGGCCCAGATTGGGCGAGCCGGGAAGGGGAGGAGGAACGGGACGGGGAGGGCGCCCGCGACTGGCGGCGGGAACTGATGCGCTTCCGGGAGGATTCCGAACGGGTGGCGGAGCTGCTGGCCGGCGTGCTGCCCGAGATGCGGGCGCTCGATAATGCCGAGACCCTGACCTTCCTGCACGCCACCATCTCACCCAAGCGCCACCCTGTCGCGGTGCCGGAAATCCCCTTCGCCCTCGACGGGCTGTTGGTGGATACCGAGTTGACCGGCGGCATGGCGCCGCTGCTGGGCGACACCCATCTGCGCACCCTCACGGTGCTGGGATTCCCCGGCCTGAGTCGTCCCGGCATCCTCGATGCCCTCAACCACCTCGACTTTTCCTACCGCTGGGTGACCCGCTTCATCCCGCTCGACAAGGCTCAGGCCAATACCGTGCTGACCCGGCTGCGCCGGCACTGGTTCGCCAAGCGCAAGTCGATCCTGGCGCTGTTGCGCGAGGTGCTGACATCCGAGCCCAGCCCGCTGGTGGACTCTGACGCCGATAACAAGGCGGCGGATGCCGATCTCGCACTTCAGGCGTTGGGCAGCGATGACATCGGCTTCGGCTACCTCACCATTACCATCACGGTGAGCGACGAGGACCGCCAAGCCGCCGACGACAAGGTGCGGGCGGCCGAGCGCATCGTCAACGGCTTGGGTTTCACCACCATCCGCGAAACCGTCAACGCGGTCGAAGCGTGGCTCGGTTCGTTGCCCGGTCATGTCTACGCCAACGTCCGCCAGCCGTTGGTCCACACCCTGAATCTGGCCCATCTGATGCCGCTGTCGGCGCTGTGGGCAGGACCGGAGCGCAACGACCATCTCCACGGGCCGCCGCTGCTGATCGCCGAGACCGGCGGCGCCACCCCGTTCCGGCTCTCGACCCATGTCGGCGACGTCGGGCATCTGCTGATCGTCGGGCCGACCGGGGCCGGCAAATCGGTGCTGCTGGCGCTGCTGGCATTGCAGTTCCGCCGTTATGGGCAAGCGCGGGTATTCGTGTTCGACAAGGGCAATTCGGCCCGCGCCGCGGTGCTGGCGATGGGCGGCGCGCACCAGATCCTGGGTTCGGGCGGCGGGTTGGCCTTCCAGCCGCTGCGCCGGATCGACGAGGAACCGGAGCGCGCCTGGGCCGCCGACTGGGTGGTCGGGTTGCTGGCGCATGAGAAGGTGGTGATCACCCCCGAGGTCAAATCGGCGGTGTGGTCGGCGCTCGGCAGTCTGGCCACCGCTCCGGCCGACGAGCGCACCCTCACCGGATTGACGGTGCTGCTGCAATCCAACCCGCTGAAGGCGGCGCTGGCCCCCTATACCCTGGATGGTCCCTACGGCTTCCTGCTCGACGCCGCCGAGGACCGGCTGACGTTGGCCGATGTGCTGTGTTTCGAGACCGAGGAGCTGATGCACACCGCCGGCGCGGTAATGCCGGTGCTGACATATCTCTTTCACCGGCTGGAGGAGCGGTTCGACGGCAGCCCGACCCTGTTGATCCTCGACGAGGCCTGGGTCTTCCTCGACCACCCGCTGTTTGCCGCCCGCATCCGCGAGTGGCTCAAGGTACTGCGCAAAAAGAACGTCGCGGTGGTGTTCGCCACCCAATCGCTGGCCGACGTCGCGGCCAGTTCCATCGCCCCCGCCATCATCGAAAGCTGCCCGCAGCGCATATTCCTGCCCAACGACCGCGCGGTGGAACCGCAGGCGCGCGAGGCCTACCGGCGCTTCGGGCTCAACGACCGTCAGGTCGGGCTGATCGCCGAGGCGACACCGAAGCGGCAGTATTACCTGCAATCGCGCCGCGGCAACCGGCTGTTCGAGCTGGGGCTCGGTCCTGTGGCGCTGGCGCTGTGCGCCGCCTCCGACCCGGCCAGCCAATCCCTGATCGACGCGGTGCTGGCCGACCACGGGGGGGCGTCTGATTTCGCCGCTGCTTTCCTGCGTGCCCGCGGCCTCGACTGGGCCGCCGAGATGCTTTCCGACTTTAACAAGGAGGTAAATCCATGATCCGGAACAAGAGCGGGGCGCTTGCCCCGCACCCCAGCCGGGAGGCGGAGCCTCCCGGACCCACCGTTAATAAAATAGCTGAGGGTCCGGGAGCTGTGCTCCCGGCCGGGTGCGGGCGGGAGCCCGCCGCGAAGCGCTTAATAATTGGTGCGCTGGCTTTCCTGATGTCGGCCACACCGGCATCGGCGCTGACGGTGTTCGACCCGTCGAACTATGCCGAGAACGTGGTGCAGGCGGCCCGGGCGCTGGAGCAGATCAACAACCAGATCCGCTCGCTGCAGAACGAGGCCGCCATGCTGGAGAACATGGGCCGAAACCTGCAGCGGCTGGACTACTCGTCGCTGTCGGACATGACCGGCTCGCTGAGCAAGATCGGCGATCTCATCAATCAGGCCGGCGGGCTCAGTTTCGACCTTGGCCGGCTCGACCAGCAATGGTCGGCGCAATACCCGACCAGTTATGGCGCCACCACCGCCACCGGTGACTTGGCGACTGCTGCGCGGGCGCGCTGGCAGGACGCGATGAGCGCCTTCCGCAACACCATGCAGGTGCAGTCGCAGATCGTCGCCAATGTCCGCAACGACCAGCCGCTGCTGGCCGAGCTGGTCAACCGCAGCCAGGGCGCCGTGGGGGCGTTGCAGGCGCAGCAGGCCGCCAATCAGTTGCTGGCGCTTTCCACCAAGCAGCAAATGCAGATCCAGACCCTGATGGCGGCGGAGTTCCGGTCGCAGTCGGAAGACCGCGCCCGCAAGGCCCAGAGCGAGGAGGCGGCGCGGGCGGCGACCCAGCGTTTCCTCGGCTCCGGCGCCGCCTATAGCGGCCAATGATCGGGGAGGGGTGGCACGGCCATGAATGATTTGGGCGTCATTGACCGATTTCTCGACACGTTTTCGCAAGTGATCGACAGCGGCTTCGGGCTGCTGGCCGGCGACGTCGCCTTTTTGACCACCGTGCTGATCGGCATCGATCTTACCCTGGCCGGGCTGTTCTGGGCCTTCGACGGCGAGCACGACCCGTTGGGCCGGCTGGTGCGCAAGGTGCTGTACGTCGGCGTCTTCGCGCTGATCCTCAACAATTTCCACGACCTCGCCGACGTGGTGTTCAAATCGTTCGCCGGGTTGGGGCTGCAGGTCGCCGGGAACGGTATTGCGGTTTCCGACCTGCTGCGCCCCGGCAAGCTGGCCGGCATCGGCTTTTCCGCCGCCCACCCCCTGCTGGTGGAAGTCGGCAAACTGGTGGGTTTCCCGGAGATCTTCGGCAACGCGCTGACCGTCTTCGTGCTGCTGGTGGCGTGGTTCCTGGTGATCGCCGCCTTCTTCATTCTGGCGGTGCAACTGTTCATCACCATTTTGGAGTTCAAGCTCACCACGCTCGCCGGCTTCGTGCTCATCCCGTTCGCGCTGTGGAATAAGTCGGCGTTTCTGGCCGAGCGGGTGCTCGGCAACGTGATCGCGTCCGGCGTCAAAGTGATGATGCTGGCGGTGATCGTCGGCATCGGCTCCCGCTTTTTCGGCGAATTCGTCGCTGCGCTCAAAGGTGCTGATCCGGACATCAATGCCGCGATGTCGTTGGTGCTGGCCTCGCTTGCCCTGTTGGGGCTCGGCATCTTCGGTCCCGGCATCGCCGCCGGGCTGGTGTCGGGCGCGCCGCAGTTGGGGGCGGGCGCCGCCCTCGGCGCCGTCGGCGGGGCTGCCGCCGCCACCCTGGTGACCGGCGGGGCCGCGCTGGCGGCGGGCCGGATGGCCGGAGCCGGTGGCTTGGCGGCGTTGCGTGCCGGTGCCTCGATGTCCGGGGCTGCATCGACCGCGTTCCAGATCGGGCAGGCGACATCGGGAATGAGTGGTGCAGCGGGAGCCGCGGCCGGTGTTGGTGGCGTCGCCCGCGCTGCCGGTGGTGCCGCGGTTCAAGGCGCCCGCAATCTCGGAAGCCGGGTTGCCGACACCGCCCGCCAATCGGCTGCTGCTGGCCAGCGCGCTGGCTGGACCGCATCCGGTGGTCAACCGACTGCGGCGTTGGCCGAGGGTTCGTCCATATCTCCCGCTTCCTCGACGACCCCCGACTGGGCGCGCCGGCTGCGCGCCGAACAGACCGCCCGCATGCACCGTCACGCCGTGGTCCAGGCGGTCAAGGACGGCGACCGTCCCGGTTCGGCGGCCAATCCCTCCCTCCATCAGAAGGACGACTGACACATGATGTTCAAACGCCAAATCCAGCGTTACGGCGCCACGCCGGAAGCGATAACGCCTTATCAGAAAGCCGCCCAGCTGTGGGATGAGCGCATCGGTGCGGCCCGGGTTCAGGCCCGCAACTGGCGGCTGATGGCCTTCGGCTGCCTCACCCTTGCTACTGGTCTGTCCGCGGCGCTGGTGTGGCAGGCCGGGCAAAGCCGGGTGACGCCGTTCGTGGTCGAAGTGGATCGCTTCGGTGAAACCCGCGCCATCGCCCCGGCGATTCAGGATTACCAGCCGACCGATGCCCAGATCGCCTGGCATCTCGGTCAGTTCATCGCCCATGTCCGCGGCCTCTCGACCGACCCGGTACTGGTGCGGCGCGACTGGCTGGCGGCCTACAACTTCGCCACCGACCGCGCCGCCAAGTTCCTCGACGACTACGCCCGTTCCGCCGACCCGTTCGGCCAGATCGGGGTGCGCAGCGTCATGGTGCAGATCGCCAGCGTGGTGCGGGCCTCCGACAGCTCGTTCCAGGTCAAGTGGAACGAGCAGGCGTTCGAGCGCGGCAGTCCCGCCGGCATCACCCGCTGGACCGCGATGCTGACGGTCATCTTGCGTCCACCGCACAGCGAAGAGGCGCTGCGCCGCAATCCGCTGGGGCTGTTGGTTACCGCCATCGACTGGTCGCGCGAGTTGGACCCGCCGGGCGCTATCGCATTACCCCCCACGGAAAGGAGGACCCCGTGAAGCTGTTTCCCGTTCTTGGCATTACCGTTTCGGCGTTGGCTTTGGCCGCCTGCGCTTCCGACGGCGTGCCCACCATCGCCTATGACGACGACTTCCGTCCCGCAGCCAGGATACCCGAACCGCCACGGCCGGTACGCATTGTCGAAGTCCCCAAGCCGTTGCCGCTGCCGGGCCAGTTGCTGCGGGTTCCTGGCGCTGCGGCATCCGACTCCAGCCCGCCGACCCGGCGGGTCGAAGACGCCAATCGCTCGGCGACCCAGGAACCGACCCGCCGCGGCTATATCAACGCGCTGCAGGTCTATCCCTTCGTCGAGGGCGCGCTGTACCGGCTTTATGCCGCGCCCGAACAGGTCAGCGACATCGCGCTGCAGCCGGGCGAGACCCTGACCGCGGTGTCGGCCGGCGATACCGTGCGCTGGGTGATCGGCGACACCACCAGCGGCGCGGGCTCGGAGAAGCGGGTCCATATTCTCGTCAAGCCGTTCGCCGCCGGATTGCAGACCAATCTGATCGTCACCACCGACCGCCGCACCTATCATCTGCGCCTCGAAAGCACCGAAAAGACCGCGATGGCGGCGATCTCCTGGACCTACCCCGCCGATGGGCTGGTGGCGCTGCGCCGCCAGAACGCCGAGGCCGAGGCGGCTTTACCGGTGACATCCGGGGTGAACCTCGAAGATTTGCGCTTCCGCTACGACATCTCCGGTGACAGTCCGCCGTGGCGGCCTTTGCGGGTGTTCGACGACGGCCGCAAGGTCTACATCGAATTTCCCCGCCGCATCGACCAGGGCGAAGCGCCGCCGCTGTTCGTACTGGGACCGGCCGGCGACGCCCAACTGGTCAACTACCGGATGAGCAAGAATTACTATGTGGTGGACCGGCTGTTCGCCGCCGCCGAGTTGCGTCTCGGCGCCACGCCGCAGCAGGTGGTGCGGATCGCCCGCAATGATGTGCGGGTGACGCATCGGGAGAAAAAGCCGTGACCGCCGCGTCGAAGGCCGACCCGGAAGGGCTGGAACTGCGGGCATCCCCCCGTCGCATCCGCCGGTTTCGTCGTAGGCTGGTGATCGGCGCCGCCGCATTCGGTTCCGCTGCCATTCTGGTGGTGGTGATGTCGGCGCTGCAGGGGCCGAATTTCCGCGGGGTCTCGCCGGGACCGGAACTCTATGAGGGCGGCCGTAAAGGCGCGCCCGACGGGTTGGCGGCGCTGCCGAACGACTACAGCCGGATCAAGCCCGACACCCCGGTGCTGGGGCTGCCGTTGCCGGGCGATCTCGGCCGCCCGATCCTGGCCCAGCAGCGTGAACACGGGCTCGGCCCCAACCCCAATCCGGGCGATCAGGCGGCGGAGGCCGAGCGTCAACGGTTGGCCGCCCAGGCGCTGCATGCGCGGGAATCCGCGGTGTTCTTTCCGATCGCCGCCCGTCCGCCCGGCGAAGGGATGGCGGGGCAGGGCGGGGTGGGGGAAACTGTGGTACCACCCGCCGATGGCAGCCGGCTGGCGCTCGACCCCGAGCACGATCCCAACAATCAGCAGCGCAAGCTCGATTTCGCCGCCCAGCGCGACCGCTCCGGCATCTACAACCCGCACGCCTTGCAGACGCCCCTATCGCCCTATCAGGTAATGGCCGGCAGCGTGATCGCCGCCAGCCTGATCACCGGCATCAATTCCGATCTGCCGGGGCTGGCAGCCGCCCAGGTGACCGAGAACGTCTACGACACGGTGACCGGGCGCATCCTGCTGATCCCGCAAGGCGCGCGGCTGATCGGCGCCTACGACAGCGTCGTCGCCTTCGGCCAGAGCCGGGCGCTGCTGGTGTGGCGGCGCATCGTTTTCCCCGATGGCAGCTCAATCGAGATCGACAATCTCCCCGCCACCGATGCCGCCGGCTATGCCGGGTTGGAGGACGAGGTGGATTTCCACACCTGGCGGCTGATCAAGGGGGTGGCGCTGGCGACCCTGCTCGGGGTGGGGACTGAGTTGAGCCTTGGCCCCGGCGAGAGCGATCTGGTGCGCGCCATCCGGCAATCGACCCAGCAGAACGTCAATCAGGCCGGCCAGCGCATCACCCAGAAAAACCTCGATATCCAGCCGACCATCACCATCCGCCCCGGCTGGCCGTTGCGGGTGATCGTGCACAAGGACCTGATCCTCAAACCCTACCGCGGAGGCTGATCCCATGCTGAAACTGGCCAAACTGCCCGACCGCACCCCGGTCAAGGTCACGGTGACGTTGAACCCCGATCTGCACCGGGCGCTGCGCGACTACGCCGCGCTGTACCGGGCCGAGTACGGCGACGGCGAAACCGTCGCTGACCTCATCCCCTACATGCTGGCGTCGTTCCTCGATGGCGACCGCGCCTTCGCCAAGGCTCGCAAGTCCGACGTTCCGCCGCCTGTCGGCGAGCCGCCGACGGCAAAGCGCCGCGGCCGGCAAAAGAAGAAACCCACGGATGACCCATCCCCGATTTCACCATCGCCACCGTTTCAGGAGACCCAGCCATGAGTGTCATCGGCGTCTTCACCCCGGCCAAAGACGGCGGCTGGACCGGTTCTATCCGCACCATGACCTTCAACACTAGGCTGCGCCTCGTCCCCAACGACAACTGTGACAGCGACAACGCCCCGGCTTTCCGGGTGCTGGCCGGCAATTCCCACGTCGGCGACGCCTGGGAAGCCCGCACCGCCAGCGGCAACCCCAAACCGTATTGGCGCCTTCGCCTCGACGATCCGGCCCTGCCAGCCCCCTTCACCGCCGCGCTGTTCCCGGCCGACGACGGCACCTCGGCACAGCTGGTGTGGAGCAGGAGGTGGATCGGGGCTGAAAATGGAACGGTTAGGTAATCTGCTGGAGGGAAGGAAACCAGAATTTAATATTCTCTCGTTGAAAATCAATGTACTAGCGAACGATACTGATGCGCATCGATTAGAGGGCACCTGCCTGAAAGGCACCATGTTTTACAACGGCTCAACGGATTACGCAACATCCGACAGTTAGTGCGAATTATTCGAGCTAGAATGCGACACCTTCGACCGCTGCATCCGGGGCGTTCTGAACACCATAAGAGCCTTTTCTGTAAACCCCTTCTAGTGGTAAGAGTCTGTTTAAAAACACGCCCCTAATGCTAAATCTGGTTAGAAATTTCATTTCCCGACCGCTAGATTTTGTGCCGTGATGGCGTTTTCAAACAGACCCTGAGGTGTAGTATGACCGTCGTCAACATGACCGATCTCAATGTGGCCGATCTTGAGACCACCTACCGCGAACGAACTGCTCGGATAGCGGTGGTCGGGCTGGGTTATGTCGGCCTTCCGCTCGTCGTAGCGGTAGTCGGCAACGGATTCAGGACGACCGGGTTTGACATCGATCTCGCAAAAGTGGAGGCTCTCAATGCTGGACGTTCCTATATCCGGCAGATCACAGACGACCAAATCGCCGCAATTGTGGCGACGGAGCGCTTCGAAGCAACCACCGATCCGGCAAAGCTCGCGGCATGCGACGCCGTTATCATCTGTGTTCCAACGCCATTGTCCCCTCAGCGCGAACCCGACCTCAGCTTCGTGGTCGATACGGCGCTCCTCATCGGCGCCCATCTCCGGCCGGGACAACTGATCGTCCTCGAATCGACCACCTATCCCGGGACGACGGACGAAGTGGTGCGGCCGATCTTGGAAGCGTCCGGTCTCGTCAGTGGCCGGGATTTCTTCCTGGCCTACTCTCCCGAGCGTGAAGACCCCGGCAACATTCAGTTCACAACCGCTCGCATCCCCAAAGTCGTCGGGGGCGACGGCCATGCGGCGCAGGCCCTGGCGGTGGCTCTTTATGAGCAGGTTGCCCCACAGATCGTTTCGGTATCAAGCACACGAACCGCCGAAGCCACCAAGCTGACCGAGAACATTTTTCGTTCGGTCAACATTGCGCTGATCAATGAACTGAAGATTGTCTACGACGCCATGGGCGTCGACATCTGGGAGGTTATCGAAGCCGCCAAAACCAAGCCGTTCGGCTTCATGCCCTTCTATCCCGGACCGGGCCTGGGTGGTCACTGTATTCCCATCGACCCATTCTACCTGACATGGAAGGCCCGCGAATACGGGATGTCCACCCGTTTCATCGAACTGGCCGGAGAAATTAATACGATGATGCCACGCTACGTGGTCGACCGCCTCGCTTTGGCGCTCGACCTCCGCCAAGGGCGCGGCCTCAGCCGATCGCGTGTCCTGTTGATCGGCATGGCGTACAAGAAGAACGTCGACGACAGTCGGGAATCTCCTGGCCTTCGGTTGATGGACATGCTTCTTGGGCGCAATGCCGTCGTCGAGTACTATGACCCCTGCATTCCGGTGCTTCCGGTTACGCGCGAGCATTCTGCCCTGGCGGGGCGCCGCTCGATCGCCTGGACGCCGGAGGTGTTGGCGTCCTTCGACGCTGCCGTGATCGTGACGGATCATGACGACGTTAACTATGCGGAGCTGGCAGCCCACTGTTCCGTCGTTGTGGATACCCGCAACGCCATGCGAGGGGTTGACGGTTTCACTGATCGAATCGTGAAAGCCTGACGTCCGCCACAATCGATTCTTCGTTGCGCCGAGAAATGATCGGGATTGGGAAGCCTTTCGCAACGCCCCCTCCGACATCACTGAGCATACGGGTCCACACCTCGACCGTTCGACCAAGTTATTCGGCTACAGTGACCAGGATTCGAGATCGACTTAGGCCATCGAATAATATACCCAGTTTACTTGAAAATCCAGAAAATCGGGAATCATGGGAAAACAAGCCGTTACGCTGCATCAATGTGGGGAGTGACCTCAGAAACTCCAGGCAGAGCCTGGACCGACTCGTGTTCAACGCAGGCCGCCACCAGTCGGGTTTTTCGGGTTTTCAGGCGACAAAGGTATATTAACGATCACAAAGGATGATCGTTGATGTTCCGGCCCAAGCAGCCCGGCGCGGCACATGCTGCGGGCTTCTTTTCGCCCTTAACTGGTCACGGTTAAGGGCAGCAAGTATAAGTGATAGCGGACAACGTATTGGACTGACCTTAGGAGGACTTTAATATGATTGCGCTCGATCAACCTGCAAATGTTTTCAGTATCAATAACGCTCAGGCCGGTTATCCCTGTCGGACCGTCGCGCCAGTCCTCACGGCAGCGGAAGCTCTCAGCTTTGTCCAGGATGGCTTCATCGTCCGCACCGGGCTGTTCGATCCTGCGACGCTGAGCGGATTTCGCGCGGCACTGGACGAGGTTGCCGCGCGTGAAGCATCGCTCGTCGACCCGATGTACAAGGGCCATCGCGACTCCCTTTATCTGCGTTGGCTGTTGACCAAGGATCGACGCTTCTTCCCATTCAACCGGCACCCAGAGCTCATCGCCATTGCCCGCGCCATGCTCGGCCCGCAAATCAAAATCGACGATGCCGATGCTCGTATCACCTTTCCTGACGCGGAAGACGGTACGGGGTGGCATATTCATCTGCGCTGCGTTCCAGACCCGCTTCCACCGTTCCTCTGTCAACCGCACGCCATCCATTCTTTGCTCTACCTGGACGACATCGGAGAAAAGGAGGGGGCGCTTTGCGTTCTTCCGGGTTCGCATCGTGACCTTTTGCGCTGCGTACCCGACGACTCCCGCGAAGACCTTCCGGGCCAAGCTCTCCTCCATCCAAATGCCGGGGACGTCGTTCTCATCCATGCCAACCTCTGGCATCGGGCGGTCGAGTCACGGCGCGGGGGGGGCAAACGCCGACTGCTGCTCGGCGCGTTCACGCCAAGTTGGCTGAGGGACGATTACGCGGTCGGTTCCCGAGGCGATATTGATTGGCGGGCCGAGTACCGCGCTGACTGCAGCTGGCCGGATATGGCGGAATTGCTCGGCGATTTTACTTGGGCGTGAGTATCCCCGGCCGTGCAGTCCTTGCATGCCGGAAAAGATCGAATGCCGACACCCGAAAATCAAAACCCGCCTCAGAAGGCTCCACTTTTCCAGGGCAAGTCCAGATCAGCGTCTGGTGCACCCCGTGCTTGGCCACGAGTTGCGACACCGTCAGATCCCCCCGGATCGCCTCCAGCGCCACGGAACGTGTCAACGATTATGAGACAGCGGGTTCAGCAGTTTAGGCTTGGCTGATTAGCGGTTTGGCCGGTGGGTTGATCCAGACCGCGTTTGGTTTTGCGGGCGGTTCGGGTTGTTTACGCACGAAACGCTCCGGGTTCTGGCGGAAGGCGTCGTCGAGAGCGGCTTGGCGGGCGGCGTGAACGGCGTCGGCCTGTCCGTAATGAACTTGGTCGGGCGTCATCAGGCCGATGCCGCCGTGATGATGGTCGCGGTTGTACCAGTCGAAGAAACGGCGGCAAAAATCCTCCGCCTGTTGGATGGTCTCGAAGCGTTTGGGGAATTCCGGCTGGTATTTCAGGGTCTTGAAGTGGGCTTCCGAGAACGGGTTGTCGTTGGAGGTGTGGGGTCGGCTGTGGGATTTGGCGACGCCGAGGTCGGCGAGCATCATGGCGGTGGCCTTGGCCTTCATCGGCGCGCCCCGGTCGGCGTGCAGGGTCAACTGGCCGGGCGACACGTCGCACCTGGCGATGACGTCATGGAACAACTTTTTGAACAGGCAGGCGTTTTCACTGTCGGCGACGCGCTAGCCGACGACGCGGCGGCTGAAGATGTCGATGATGACGTACAGGTAGAAGTAGGTCCACTTGACCGGTCCCATCAACTTGGTGATGTCCCACGACCACACCTGGTTGGGGCTTGTCGCCAGCAGTTCGGGTTTTTGGTAGATCGGATGGCGGCGTTGGCGCCGGCGTTCCCGCACCTCGTCATGCTCGCCAAGGATGCGGTACATGGTGCGGATCGAGCAATGGTAGCGGCCTTCGTCGAGCAGGGTAGCGGAGACCTCGGCCGGGGCCTGATCGGCGAAACGCGGCTGGTTGAGGAGGTCGCGCACGGTCTGACGTTCGACGGCGCTCAGCGCCCGGGGCGGTCTGGAGCGCGGCCGCGACGGCAAAAGCGGGCGTTTCAGGCGGGCCATGCTGCGAAACAGGGTGGAACGGGCGACGTTGAGGGCGTCGCAGGCGGCGGCAGTCAAGCGTAGCGGCGGTTGTGCGGTCGAGATCGCGTCCATCACGGCGTCTCGTCGTTGTCGTCGGCATCCAGCGGCGTCCCCAGCAGGGCCGCCACTTTTTTTTGAACCGAGATAATGGCTTCGGCCTGTTCCAACCGCCGGCGCAGTTTGGCGTTTTCCCGGTTGGCCTTGGCCAGTTCGGCGGCCAGCGGGTTCTCCGGGGTCGGCGTCGGCCCGCGCTTGCGCGGGGTCAAGGCGTCGAGCGCACCGGCATCGCGTTGCCGGCGCCAGTCGGTCAGCGCCGACGAATACAGGCCTTCGCGACGCAACAGCGCGGCGATGCCGATCCCACCCGTCTCGGCGGCGCGGTCGGCCTCATCGAGGATCCGCAGTTTTTCCCTGGCGGAAAAAGTCCGCCGCTTCGGGCGAGGCGTCAGCTCCGGCGCTGCCGCTGCCGGGGCCGCCACTGTCGTCGGCCTGCGGCCTTCCTCGGCGGTGGCCCCGGCAGCCTCAGATGATGATTTGTCTATTTTTGCTGGCATGACCACGAGATCGTTCTCCTACGCCCGCAAGGGTAATCTTTCGGGGGGAAACTGTCTCACTCTCATTGGCACGGTGGGCGGGGACCATGTGTGGACGGCCCGTTGGGAGCAAGTGAAAAAGGTAATGTGACGGTCGGTTGGATGCATCCATGTGTTCGGCCTTTTGCTGCAGCCGAAAGCTGCTGGCCCTGATGAATTCCGCGGATCGACGCCCAAATCACCTCATCGCGCTTTGATGCGCTTGGTCCCCGTGGGTTTAGCCGATCCCCGGCCCAGCCGGTTCGTCATCACGTCGTTTCACCCTTCCCACCCACCTCGCCGCTCGGTTTCCCGGGCGGCAAGCCCTTTGTCGTTCAGCGTCACTTCGCCATGCATCCGATGGTGGAACGAGGGCTGGACGCGGGGGCGCCCAAGCCCGCAGTCGCCGCAGGCGATGGCCCGCAGGGCCAGGCTTTACGATGCCCCCCGCGTCCAGCAGAATCGGCGTCGGATGCGGCGCGCTGAAGGATGGCGGCGCCGGGTCTATGCTGCGTGCGCCACATAAGTCGTCCCCCGCGTCATGATCACCCAGGCGACCCGCGCCGTCTTGTTGGCCAGCGCGACGGCGGCCAGCTTGGCCGGCTTGCGTTCCAGCAGTTTCGTTGCCCAGCTTCGGCCGGCGTTGTCCTTACGGGCATATCGCATCACGGCCGTGGCGCCGACGACGAGCAAGCGGCGGAGCCGTCGCCCTGCTTGCTGATGCCGACCTGTCGTTCCTTGCCGCCGCTGCTGTGTGCTTTCGGCGTCAGGCCGAGCCATGCCGCGAACTGACGGCCGGAGCTGAACAGGCTGCCATCGGGCGCCGCGGCGGCGATGGCGCTGGCGGTGATGGGGCCGATACCGGGGATCGTGGCCAATCGGCGGCTGACGTCATTAGAGCGATGCCACTCGACAATGCGTGTCTCCAGCCGCTCGATCTCGGCGCCCAACAGGCGCAGCTGATCGACAATCCCATGGAGCGCCAGCCGCGCCGGTTCCGGCAATTGATCTTTGGCGGCGTGCAGCGCCTCAATAACGGCCTTGACGCCAGCCGGCCCCTTTGCCGCGATAATGCCGAACTCGGCCAGATGACCGCGCAACCCGTTGATCAGCATGGTCCGTTGCCGAACTAGGAGGTCTCGTGTTTTGTGTAGCATCAGCACTGCCTGCTGGTCTGCGGTCTTGACCGCGACGAACCGCATGGTTGGCCGGGTCACCGCCTCGCAGATCGCTTCCGCGTCCGCCGCATCGGTCTTGCCGCGCTTGACGTAAGGTTTGACGTAGGCGGGCGGCATCAGCTTCACCGTATGACCCAAGGCGGCAATCTCCCGCCCCCAATAATGGGCGGTTCCGCATGCTTCCATGCCGACAAGGCGCGCAGGCAATTCCCTAAAGAACTTCACGACTTCATTCCGCCGGAGCTGCCGTCGAATCATGATTTTGCCGGTTTCATCAATCCCGTGAACCTGGAAAACGTTCTTTGCCAGATCCAGCCCTACCGTCGTCACCGCGCTCATTGCCGCCTCCCTTAAGGTGGTTTCTTCGACGACCGCAGTTTGACACCCCGCTGTTCAGGTGGAAGGGCCGTCCACCACATCACCTCAACCTGACCCAGTTGCCCTGCGCAGCAACCGCTAGACAGCGTGAATTTTCCGGGCTATACGCATGTACAGCTCCCCCTGTCGGCCGCAATTAAAAAGGGCAACATGACCTCAAGGGCCTTTGCCTACTTCGGACATCACAAATGCGTGTCGACTTGGACGGCCAAGGTTTTCGAAGCCGCGGCTGAATCGGTGGGACTGCCGCAGGCACGTTTCAACGACTGGCTGCTGTTCGAACCCGAGCAACAATCGCAGGCGCGGGGCTATTATTTCGATTTCCTGCGAAACGTCGAAAGGTTAGGTGCCCGCGTTATTTCAGTGACCGACGCCGATCCCAAATTCGTTGCAGCGACCTCGTTCGAGCGTGCCTTTCACGTCGTACGCGATCCTCGCGACCTCGTTATCTCGGCGTACTATTCCCATCTCAAAACCCACTGCATCGAGCATCTACCCAGGATGGCCGCGCACCGTCACGATCTCCTGAGCGTGCCGAAAGACGAGGGGCTCGTGCTGGTCATGGACTTTGTCGCTCCGGTCATGGCGGCTATCGCGGCATGGGACTATCGGCGCCCCGATATTTCTCGAGATCAAGGCCGAGGACATGATGACGGACGCCGCTGGGACATTCTTGCGTGTGTTCCGCTTCCTTGGGCTGCTCGACGAAACAGACGGCGTTGTGTCACCGTCGTCCCGCCGCCTATCGTCCGCGGCACTCTCGACGATCGTCGAATCGTACAATTTCAGTGTGATGACTGGCGGTCGGAAACCTGGCGAGGAAGATCCCAACAGCCACTGTCGATGCGGCAAGCCGGGGGATTGGGTAAACCATTTCACCTCGAACCATGTCGAAAGCTTCAAGCGACGCTATAATAGTCTGTTGCTGATCCTCGGCTATGAGGACAATCCCGACTGGTCACTGCCGCCCGCCAAGGCGGGTTAGCGGAGGGCTTCATGTCGATCGACGCGCGGCTCGACCCGGTTCCCCCCTTCGTAATGGTCTGGTGCGTATCGGACGCAATGGCATCCGGGATGACTGATCGCGAGGTGCACGCGGTGATGGCGGGGCTGGCGGAAAGCGAACGGACCAAGGCGCGAGGTTTTCGCAATATCGATGATCGTCTTCGATTTGCTTTGGGAAGGGTCTTGTTGCGCAGATGCCTTGGCGAGATCATGGCCGTGCCCGCCGCCGCGGTCACGATCGCGCAGGCGCCCGACGGCAAGCCTTACGCCGCCGGAACCGACGTGACCTTCAACCTTTCCCATAGCGGGTACGTCATTCTGCTAGCCATAGCCAAAGGATTCGACGTCGGAGTCGACGTCGAGATGGTACGCCCACTGCCGGACCTGGACTGCATCGTCGACAGCTTTCTCCACCCCCTTGAACGCGCCGGTCTTGCGGACATGCCGACGGCGGAGCGAAACGAAGCGTTCTTCCGGCTGTGGACGCGTAAGGAAGCGTTCGCTAAGGCGGCGGGGCTCGGGCTTCGCCTGCCGCCAGAGAGTTTCGCTGTCTCTGGCGCATTGAACGAGGCGCGTCTGCTCCGGCTTCCAGACGATTCCGGCCTGTCGGGACGGTTTGCCGAAACAGTGCACGGATGGTCATTGCAAACGCTCTCGGTTCCCCTAGGCTACGTCGCCTCCGTCGCCGCCGCCCGTTCCCGCTTCACAGTATGTTGGCATGAGATTCGCCTTAGCGACCTTGCCCCTGTGCGGCGCCTTGTGTCTCTGGATTAGACCATCGAGCTTTTAATCTGGTGCATATCCTGCGGCGCTGAAGTAGTTCCAGCATTCATCGGGCGAGTAGAGTTTGCAGATGTCGCCGACTGCCTTCCATAGCTGGTCAATGGTTCTTGCCCCGATGCGTCGGAGATGGGCCTTGAGTTTGGCGAAGGCCATTTCGATGGGATTGAGGTCGGGACTGTTGGAGTTGCCCCCGTTTAACCGGACACCTAGAGCTGGACGCCTCCGGAAACGTGATGACGGGGACCGGCTGACGTGATTCGACGGGGATGAAGAGGGGAACGTCGGGGGTGGCGATGTCTGTTCAGCGGGGTTTCTGGGATGTGGAGGAACGGCTTCGCGCATTGTCCCGTCGAGGCGATCC
>Ga0209800_10002075_pt1 | contig 18561 bp, 9 predicted proteins | sample Higcelweek8metaG_FD_187174 | JGI IMG/M metagenome (GOLD analysis project Ga0209800, IMG submission 187174) | Freshwater pond sediment microbial communities from the University of Edinburgh, under environmental carbon perturbations - High... | ecosystem: Environmental > Aquatic > Freshwater >...
ATTAGGGGAGACGCGCCCGGACCACAAGGGCGCCTTAAGGGGCCTGGCGGATCAAAAAAAGGCGGCCCCCCGAAAGGGACCGCCCGTCATTCTTCTTTACTGGCTTCTTTACCGGCTTCTTTACCGGCGGTCGGCTAGCCGACCTTTCCCGCATCGTTGCGCAACTCGACAATGAGGTTCTGCAGGACGTTGGCCTGGCGGGCCAGCTCGTCAACGGCCTTCGCGGCTTCGCTCATGGCCTCGGAGGTTTCGTTGGCGATGTCGCTCACCTGCTCGATGGAGTGGTTGATCTCCTCGCTGGCGGCGGACTGTTCCTCGCTCGCCGTGGCGATGGAGCGCACCTGGTCCGAGGCGGATTCCACGAGGTGGACGATCTCCTTCAAGGCCTGCCCGGATTCTCCGGCAAGGCCGGTCGCTTCCGTAATAAGCTGCACGGACTTGTCCACTTCTTCCACGTTGGCTCTGGTGCTGTGCTGGATGACGCCGATGGCGTCGCCGACCTCCTTGGTGGCGGCCATGGTCTTTTCGGCCAGCTTGCGCACTTCGTCGGCCACCACGGCGAAGCCGCGCCCGGCGTCGCCGGCTCTCGCGGCCTCGATGGCGGCATTCAAGGCCAGCAGGTTGGTCTGGTCGGCAATGTCGGTGATGACTGTCATGATGCGGCCGATGTCCTCGGCCTGTGAGCCCAGGGTGTTCATGTCGGCCTTGAGCTTGCCGGTTTGGCTTTCGACGCCGGTCATGCCGGACATGACGCGGTTGACGATTTGCGAGCCGTCCTGGGCGCGCTTGCGGGCGGATTCGGCGGTTTCCGCAGCCTGGGAGGCGTTCTTGGCCACTTCAAGAACCGTGGCGTTCATCTCCTCCATGGCCGTGGCCGTTTCGGTCACGCGCATGGCCTGGCGGTCCGCGCCCTTGCTGGATTCGCCGATTTGGGCGGAAAGCTCGGCCGAAGCGGAGGACACGACGCCGACAATGGCCTCAAGCTTGCCTGCTGCGGCCAGCATGCCCTCGCTCTTGGCGCGCTCCGCGTTCTTGCGCGCCTCGTCCGCCGCCGCCGTGGCGTGCTCCGCGGCCAGCGCCTTCTCCTCGGCTTCCTGGGTCTTGGCCTTGATGTCCTTGATGTTCTGCTCCAGCACCCCCGCCGTCGTGTTCAGCGCGTTGTATATGCCGCCTATCTCGTCCTCGCGCAGGTGCTCTATGCGCTGGTGGTACACGCCGCGCGCAATGCCGTCGACGAAGTTCGACACGGCGGTGAGCGGCTTGAGGATGAAGCTGCTGGCCACAAGCCAAATGGCGAGGGCCATGATGAACAGGCTGACGACGCCCACGGCGCTGAGCAGATACAGGGTCTTGACCACGGGGGCCTTGATCTCGGATTGCTCGATGAAGCCCATGAGCTTCCACTTGGTCTTGGGCGAGGTGTAGACGATGCCCATGTAGTTCTTGCCGTCGATGACCACGTCCTCGCTGCCGGAGTCCTTGGCGAACAGGGCGCCCAGGTACTTGGGCTCAATTTCGCCGACCTTCTTGAAATTGAGCGCCTCGTGCCGCGACTCCGCCAGGATGACGCCATCGTCCTGCACCAGGACCAGATAGCCCGTCGCGCCAAGCTTCACCGACTTGATGAGTTCGGTGAGCTTCTTGAGGGAAATATCCAGGCCCACGACGCCGACCATCTTGCCATCGCGCTGAATGACGCGCGCGGCGCTGGTCACGGCTTCGCCCGTGGTGGACATGTACGCCTTGCCCAGCATCGGCTTGTCGGTGACGGGCTTGGTGTCGGTGTACCAGGGGCGCTTGCGGGGATCGTAGCCGCCCGGCATTTCCGATTCCTCAAGGTTGCTCACGAAGCCGCCCTGCTCATTGCCGGCGTAAACCTCGACATACGCCGGGTGGGTGTTCTGCACCGTGTTCAGAAAATCCACCACCTTGCGGCCGGTGGCGTCGCCCTGCTGCACCTTGGCCTTGGTCTTCGCCGTGGTGGTCAGGTGATTGGTCGTCACTTCGTCCACATGCTGCACGGCGTTGTTCAGCGCCATCATGTTGGCGTTCATCAGGCATTCGTCAAGAAAGAGCGAAATGGCGTAATCCACCTGCGTTATCTCGCCAGTGGCGGAGCGCTGGTAGGATTCGCGGGACTGCTGGCTGAAGTTGTAGGCCACAATGGCCAGGATCCCCATAAGGATGACGGCGATGACGGAGACGAGGCCCAAAATGAGGCGCGTCTTGATGGAGCGTATCATGTGACCTCCTGCTGCGGCAGATGCTGTTTTGCGGTGTCCTGCACTAAAATTGTCAATATCGCCGCGATTCGTTCCGCAGAGGGCACGTTTTTGCCTTGCGGCGGCCCCCAAGGCAAGGCTGTTTCACTTTTTGCCGTTTTTGCGCAGTTCTTCGCTGGCAGAATAAATTAGTTCTGCGATGTTTGTGGGATGCGGATTCTAAGCGTTTATGCGGGGAAGGGCGTTCTGCTGACATCAGAACGAGGAAGTATCTTAAATTGCTACTTTTGCAGCGGAATGTGCAGCAGTGATGAATACGAAAGAAATAAGTAGTGTTGAAATGAAACTGTTACGCAAATGTAAAATCGCGGATACAAATTGAAGTGAACGGCCTTCTACTGGACGTTTTCCGCGGCGGCGCGGCCGATGCGCCCGGGCACCTCCAGCACGCTGGCCGCCGCGTCGAGCACAAAGGCCCCGGCCTTGCGCAGGGGATTCTGGCTCTTTTGGGGCGTCAGCAGTTTCTGCAGGCTGGCCGCGGCGCCCACGAAGCGGTCGTGATTCAGGCTGTCCGTGGCGGACATGCTTGAGATGTCGATGAGCTGAAACTTCTCGGATTGGGCCAGGGTCTGAATGCGCGGGTCGCGCGCGTCCAGGTTGCCCACGCGCGCGCGGTCGCCGCCAAGGCGGTTCGACAGGGACAGGGCCCGGTCGTCGGGCGAGGCCAGCACGGTGAGCGGCGGATTAAGCGGGCCGATGGCCTCCACCTGGCTCTGGAAGACGTCCAGGTCGATGTCTGGCGCGGCCAGAATGACAGAGCCCAGGCGGGAAAGCACCTTGCTTTGGCCGCTTAGGCGCAGCTGCCGCAGCGATTCCATGGTGAGCCAGCAGCCCATGCTGTGGGCCGCGATGTCGATGTCGCCAAGGCGCTGGTCGCTGGTCAAATTTTTCAGCAAGGCGGCCAGCTGGTCGCGTGAGAAGGTGGCACCGTCCTTGTCGGCGACGTAGCCGGAGAGCGCTCCGTCCGACGGCCAGGAAAAGAGCAGCGTATGGCTCACGGGGTCTGGGTTGTCCACGGTGAGTTGGGCCAGGCGGAACAGCGCTTCGGGGAAGTTCGTATTGTAGCCGTGCACGAATATTCCAACCGTTTTCCGGTGGTCGGCGTCATCTTCGGCAGTCCGCGCCGGGGCTGCTTCAAGGGTGTTCTCCGTCGCCATGCCTGTCGCTTGGCCTGTGGCCTGTCCTGTCGCTTGGCCGCTGGCCTTGCCAGTCGCTTGCCCGCCAGCCTTGCCAGACGCTTGCCCCGTTGCTTTGCCAGTAGCCTGCCCTGTGGCTTTACCTGTTGCCCGGCCAGTCGCCTTTCCGGTCGCCTGACCAGTCGCTTGGCCTGTGGCTTGACCGGTGGCCTTTCCTGTTGCTTGGCCTATGGCCATGCCTGTGGCTTCGCCAGTGGCCTGCCCGCTTGTCTGCCCGGTGGCTTGGCCTGTGGCCATGCCGCTTGCTTGGCCTGTCGCCGCCTCGGCCAGCAGCGTGGTCTTCGGCGCACTGTCCGCCAAGAGATCGTCTTGGGCCAGAGCGTCCTGCAGCTCCTGCTCGGTAAGGGCCGTGTACGAGGCGATGGCGAAATCCGTGGCCGGATCCGGGATTTTTCCGACCTTGGGCCATTCTATGTTCGCGGACTTGTGCGTGGGCGGGATGGAGACGACGTAGCGCGCAAAGTTCATCACGCGCGAACGCTTGGAGCAGAAGGAGCCCTCGTGCTCCGGTTCTGGCGCGCGCGTGGTGGCGACGAAAAGAGTGACCTGACGGGGGGCTTCGGCTGCGGCGGGCACAGGAACCAGCACCGCCGCGCCCGGGCGCGGGGCGCAGCCGCCAAGGGCCAACAGAACGGCCAGGGCTGCGAATAGTGCCGGAATTTGCAAGGAGGCCGTCACCGCATCAAGGTTCTGGGGCTGGCGCGTCATGTCTGGTCTCTCCGTTGTCTGGGGGGCTGCACGCGGCTCTTTTGGCCCCAAACAGCGGCAATGGCAAGCGCCCGCGTCCCGGTCCGCCAGGGGGACTAGGCGGCTGGCGGCGGCGCGGTGCGTCCGCGACGCTTCACCCACAGGCGCGCGCGCTCCATGTACAAATAGACCACGGGCGTGGTGTAGAGCGTCATGGCTTGGCTGAACAGCAGCCCGCCGATGATGGTGATGCCCAGCGGACGCCGCAGCTCGGAGCCGACGCCTTGGCCCAGGGCCAGTGGCAGCGCGCCCAAAAGCGCGGCCATGGTGGTCATCATGATGGGCCGGAAGCGCAGCAGGCAGGCCTTGTTGATGGCTTCCTCGGGCGAGAGCCCGCCGCGCCGCTCGGCGTCGATGGCGAAGTCGACCATCATGATGCCGTTCTTCTTCACGATGCCGATCAGGAGGATGATGCCAATAATGGCGATGACCGAGAGGTCCGTGCCGGTGACGAGCAGGGCCAGCACCGCGCCCACGCCCGCGCTGGGCAGGGTGGAGAGGATGGTCACAGGATGCACCAGGCTCTCGTACAGCACGCCGAGAACGATATACACGCTGATGAGCGCGGCCAGAATGAGCAGAGGCTGGTTGGCCAGCGCGGCCTGGAAGGCTTGCGCCGTGCCCTGGAAGCTGCCCCGGATGCTGGCGGGCAGGCCGAGATCGCGGGCGGCCTCGTCGATGGCCTTCACCGCGTCGCCCAGGGCCGTGCCCGGCGCCAGGTTGAAGGAGAGCGTCACCGAGGGGAACTGGCCCTGGTGGTTCACGGCCAGGGATGTGGAGTTGGTGGTGTGCCGCGTGAACACGGAAAGCGGCGCCTGCGAGCCGTCGGCAAGGGGCACGTAGATGTCCTTCAGGCCGTCCGGTCCGAGCAGGTGGCCGGGCTCGGCCTCCATGACCACATGGTACTGGTTGAGCGGCGCATAGGTGATGGACACCTGCCGCTGGCCGAAGGCGTCGTAAAGGATGTTGTCGATGAGCTCCGGCGAGACGCCCAGGCGCGAGGCCGTGTCCCGGTCGATGGTCAGGGTGGACATGAGGCCCCGGTCCAGCTGGTCGCTGTTCACGTCCACCACCTGCGGCAGGGAGCGCATTTTGGCCAGGAGCCGGGGCGACCAGTAGTTCAGGTCGTTCACGCTCTCCGCCTGCAGGGTGTACTGATAGAGCGCGCTTGAGCCGCGCCCGCCCACGCGCAGGTCCTGCACCAGCTGCAGGTACGTGGGCGCTCCGGCCACGCCGGAGAGCTTCTTGCGCAGCCGCACCATGACCTGCTCGGCGTTGATGCCCCGCTTCTCAAAGGGGGCCAGGGTGGCGAAGAGGCGCGCGCTGTTCGGGCTGGAGCTTGGGCCGCCCGTGCCGCCGATGAATCCGGTGACATACTCCACGTCCGGATCTTCCTTCATGATCTCCATGACGCGCTTGAGCTTGCGCTCCATGGTCTGGAACGAGACGTCCTGCGCGGCCTGGATGCTGCCGGAAAGCCGCCCGGTGTCCTGCTGGGGGAAGAAGCCCTTGGGGATGAGCACGTAGAGGTAGCCGTTCAGCAGCAGGGTGCCGATGGCGATGAAAAGCGTGGTGCGCTTGTGCCGTAAGGCCACCTGCAGGCTGGAGGCGTAGAGCGCGGCGATGTTGTTGAACAGGCGCTCGCTGCCGCGGCTGAACCACCCCTGGTGCTCGTGGCCGGGCGGGCGCAGCAGCGCCGCGCACATCATGGGCGTGGTGGTGAGCGAGAGCAGCATGGACACGAAGATGGCGGCGGAGAGCGTGACCGCGAACTCGCGGAACAGGCGGCCCACCATGCCGCCCATGAGCAGAATGGGCAAGAACACCGCCACCAGCGAAATGCTCATGGAGACAACTGTGAAGGAGATCTCCTTGGCCCCGGCAAAGGCGGCCTCGCGCGGCTGCATGCCGCCCTCTATGTGCCGGGTTATGTTCTCCAGCACAACGATGGCGTCGTCCACCACGAAGCCCGTGGCGATGGTGAGCGCCATGAGCGAGAGGTTGTCCAGGGAATAGCCGCACAGGAACATGATGGCGAAGGTGCCCACCAGCGAAACCACCGTGGCCACGGCGGGAATGAGGGTGGCGCGGAAGGTGCGCAGAAAGACGAACACCACCAGGATGACCAGGGCGCAGGAGAGCAGGAGGCTCAGCTCCACATCGTGCAGCGAGCCGCGGATGGGCGGGGAGCGGTCCACCACGGGGTTCAAGGTCATGCCGCCGGGAAGGCTGGCCTCCAGCCGGGGCAAAAGCCCGCGCACGCTGTTCACGGTTTCGATGATGTTTGCGCCGGGCTGGCGGAAAATGACCAGCAGCACGGCGGGCTTGCCGTTGACGTACCCGGCCGCGCGTATGTCCTCCACGCTTTCGGTGACATGCGCCACATCGGCCAGGCGCACGGCCGCGCCGGAGCGGTAGGTCAGCACCAGGGGCTCGTATTCCGAGGCCTTGGGCTTCAGCTGATCGTTGGTCTGCACCTCCCAGGCGCGGTCGCCCTGGGACACCTGGCCCTTGGGCCGGTTGACGTTGGTCTTGGCGAGCACGCCGCGCACGTCTTCAAAACTCAGGCCGTAGCGGCTCACGGCCGCCGGGTTCAGCTCCACGCGAACCGCGGGCAGCGAGCCGCCGCCCACGAACACCTGTCCCACGCCGTCCACCTGCGCGATCTTCTGCTGGATCACGGTGTCGGCGGTGTCGTACAGCTGGGCGCGGGTGTGCTTTTCAGAGGTCAGGGCCAGAATCAGAATGGGCGCGTCGGCCGGGTTGATCTTCCGGTATTTGGGATTGGACGGCATGTTCGTGGGCAGAAAGCCCCGCGCCGCGTTGATGGCCGCCTGTACGTCGCGCGCGGCGCCGTTGATGTCGCGGTCCAGGTCGAACTGGAGCGTGATGCTGGTGGACCCGCGCGAGCTGGTGCTCGTCATCTCCGTCACGCCGGCTATGCGCCCGAACTGGCGCTCCAGCGGCGCGGCAACGCTGGTCGCCATGGTCTCCGGGTCCGCGCCGGGCAGCGCGGCGGAGACGGAGATGGTGGGAAAATCCACCTGAGGCAGCGGCGAGACCGGCAGGAGCCGGAAGGCTATGGCCCCGGCCAGGGCTATGGCCAGGGTGAGCAGCGTGGTGGCTACGGGCCGCCGGATGAAGGGCGCGGAGAGGCTCATGGCGCGTCCGGGTTCTCGTGCTCGGCCATGGGGTCGTTTGCCTGCGTTTCCTTTGATTCCGGCGGCTCCGGCGGCGCTATTTTGCCCGCCGCGCCGTGGCCCAGCACGCGCCGCGCCAGGCGGTCGAAGGCCAGGTAGATGACCGGGGTGGTGTAGAGGGTGAGCACCTGGCTGATGACAAGGCCGCCGATGATGGACACGCCAAGGGGGCGGCGAAGCTCCGAGCCGACGCCGGTGCCGAGCGCCATGGGCAGCGCGCCCAGGAGCGCTGCCATGGTGGTCATCATGATGGGCCGGAAGCGCAGCAGGCAGGCCTGGTAGATGGCCTCGCGCGGGGGCAGGCCGTTCTCTCGCTCGGCCTCAAGGGCGAAGTCGACCATCATGATGCCGTTCTTCTTCACGATGCCGATCAAAAGGATGATGCCGATGACCGCGATGACCGTGAGCTCCATGCGGCAGGCCATGAGGGCCAGCACCGCGCCCACGCCCGCGCTGGGCAGGGTGGAGAGGATGGTCACCGGGTGGATGTAGCTTTCGTACATGATGCCGAGCACGATGTAGACCGTGACGAGCGCGGCCAGAATGAGCAGGGGCTGGTTGCCCAGCGAGGCCATGAAGGCCTGCGCCGTGCCCTGGAAGCTGCCCGCCGTGCTGTCCGGCAGGCCTATCTTGGCGGCGGTCTCGTGCACGGCGTCCACAGCCTCGCCCAGGGCCACGCCCGGCGCGAGGTTGAAGGAGGCCGTGACCGCCGGGAACTGCCCCTGGCGCGAAATGACGAGCGGGCTGGTGGTTTCGCGCACGTTCACCAGCGAGGTGAGCGGCACGTTGCTGCCGTCCGAGCTCTTGAGATAGATGGCGTTCAGGGCCTGGGGGCCGTCCTGCATGCCTAGCGGCGCCACCAGCACCACGCGGTACTGGTTCAGTTCGGTGAAGATGGTGGACACGAAGCGCTGGCCGAAGGCGTTGTACAGGGCGTTGTCGATGTCCTGCGGGGTTATGCCCAGGCGCGCCGCCGTGGCCCGGTCGATGTCCAGCTGGATGCGCAGCCCGTTGTTCAGCTGGTCGCTGCTCACGTCGATGAGCTCCGGCCGGGCGCGCAGGGCGTCCATAAAGCGCGGGGTCCACAGGGCCAGGGCGGCCGGGTCGGCGTCCTCAAGGGTGTACTGGTACTGGGTGCGGCTGCTGCGCGCGTCCACGGTCAGGTCCTGGGCGGGCTGCATGAACAGGGCGTTGCCGCCCAGCGAGGCCAGGCGGGGCGAAAGCCTGCGGATGACGTCCTGCGCGCTCTCGTCGCGCTCGGAAAGGGGCTTGAGGACGATCTGGATGCGGCCGGTGTTGAGGGAGACGTTCTGGCCGTCGATGCCGATGAAGGACGAGAGGCTCTCCACCGCCGGGTCCTTCAGTATCTCCTTGGCCAGCTCCTGCTGGCGCTCGCTCATGGCCAGGAAGGAGGCGGATTGCGGCGCCTCGGAAACGCCCAGGATGATGCCCGTGTCCTGCACGGGGAAAAAGCCCTTGGGCACGATGATGTACAGCACCACGGTGAGCACCAGGGTGCCCACGGCCACGGCCAGCGTGGCGTTCTGGTGCTCCAGCACGTATTCGAGGCTTGTGGCGTAGCCCCGGAGCATGCGGTCGAACTGGCGCTGCACCCAGGCCGCCGGGCCGCGTGTGGGCAGCTTCTCCTTGGGCACGTGCTTGAGCAGCCGGGCGCACATCATGGGCGTGAGGGTGAGCGAAACCACGGCGGAAATGAGGATGGTGACGCCGAGGGTGATGGCGAACTCGCGGAAGAGCCTGCCCACCACATCGCCCATGAACAGCAGCGGAATAAGCACCGCGATGAGCGAGATGGTGAGCGAGAGGATGGTGAAGGCTATTTGCTTGGAGCCCTTGAGCGCGGCCAGAAAGGGCGGGTCTCCCTCCTCCACGTAGCGCGAGACGTTCTCGATCATGACGATGGCGTCGTCCACCACGAAGCCGGTGGAGATGGTGAGGGCCATGAGCGAGAGGTTGTTCAGGCTGAAGCCCGCCAGGTACATGACGCCGAAGGTGCCCACCAGGGACACGGGCACGGCCACGCTGGGGATGGCCGTGGCGGGCAGATTGCGCAGGAACAGGTAGATGACGAGCACCACCAGGGCCACGGCGAGCATGAGCTCGTGCTGCACGTCGCGCACGCTGGCGCGGATGGTCATGGTCCGGTCGGAAAGCACGGTGACCTGCACGGCAGCGGGCAGCGAGCTCTTGAGCTGGGGCAAAAGCCGCTTCACGCGGTCCACCACCTCGATGACGTTGGCTCCGGGCTGGCGCTGGATGTTCACGATGATTGCCGGGTCGTTGTTCATCCAGGCGGCTTGGCGCACGTCCTCGGGTCCGTCCACCACCTCGGCCACGTCGGTGAGCCGCACGGGCGCGCCGTTCTTCCAGGCCACGATGAGCTGGCTGTAGTCCTGGCTTGAGAACAGCTGGTCGTTTGCGCCGATGATGGCGGCCTGGCGCGGGCCGTCGAAACCGCCCTTGGCCTGGTTCACGTTGGCGGCGGCTATGGCCGTGCGCAAATCCTCAAGGGAGAGGCCCAGGGCGGAGAGGGCGCGCGGGTTGGCGTGCACGCGCACGGCCGGGCGCTGCCCGCCGCTGATGCTCACCAGGCCAACGCCCGGCAGCTGGGAAATTTTCTGCGCCAGGCGCGTGTCGGCCAGGTCCTCCACCTTGTAGAGCGGCAGCTCCTTCGAGGTCAGGGCCAGAGTCAGGATGGGCGCGTCGGCCGGGTTGACCTTGCTGTACACGGGCGGGTTGGGCAGGTCTTTGGGCAGGTAGGAATAGCCCGCGTTGATGGCCGCCTGGACCTGCTGCTCGGCGACGTCCAGGCTGATTTCGAGCGAGAACTGGAGCAGGATGACCGAACAGCCGCCGGAACTTGTGGAAGTCATTTGCGAGAGGCCGGGCATTTGCCCGAACTGCCGCTCCAAAGGCGCGGTGACGCTGGTCGCCATGACATCCGGGCTTGCGCCGGGATAATAGGTGCGCACCTGGATGGTGGGGTAATCCACCTGGGGCAGCGCGGCCACGGGCAGCTGCTTGTAGGCCACCAGGCCAGCCAGCACGATGGCCACCATCAAAAGCGCGGTGGCCACGGGCCGCCGGATGAACGGTTCGCAGATGTTCATGGACGGGCCTGGGGCTGGCTCCCCGCCTGGACATCCTGCGCTGGCGCGGCGTCGGGCTTCTGGTCCGTCTTCTGGTCTGTCTTCTGGTCCATCTTCTTTTCTGGCTTTTTCTCCGCCCTGGCTTTGTGGGCTATTTTCGCGTCTGTCTTTGCCTCGGTTGTGGCGTTTGTCGTCGCGTCCGTTTTGGCCAGGGTCGTTGCGGCGTGCGCTGGCGGCGGGGCCTTGTGCGCGACCTTGGCGTCCGCGCCGGTTTCCGCCTTGCCGTTCGGCTTGGCTGTGCCGGGCTTGCCCTCGGGCTTGGCTTGCGCCGCATGCTCCGGCTTGGGCGCGGCTGCCTGGGCTGCCCCTGGCTGCGCCGTCGCTGCATGAGCCGCTGCTGTCTGAACCGCTTCATGCGCAGCCGCAGGGGGGGGAGCCGTGGCGTTCTGGCCAGCGGCATTCTGACTGGCGGCGCTGGGCGTGCCCGCCTCGGGCTTGCCCTTGCCGCCGGGCGTCTTTATTTCCACGGGCGAGCCGTCGCGCAGGCGGTCCGCGCCGTCCACAACCACCTTCTCGCCCAGGGCCAGGCCTTTCAGAATGACGCTCTGGCCGTCGCCGCTTTCGCCCACGCTCACGTTTCTGGCGCTGGCCAGGCCCTCCGGCGAAACCACATAAAGATACGTGCCCTGCTGGCTGCGCTGCACGGCGCTCGCCGGCACCACGATGGCGTCCTTCAGCACCTCAAGCAGCAGCTTGGCGTTGACGAATTGGTTGGGGTACAGCTCGCCCTTGGCGTTGGCGAAGGAGGCCTTGAGCTTCACCGTGCCGGTGTTGGTGTCTATCTGGTTGTCCAGGCTGGAGAGTTCGCCCTGCGCAAGCTTTTTTGTCTGCTCGCGGTCGTAGGCGTCCACACGCAATTTCACCCCCGACTGAAGTTTTTCCAAAACTTTCGGCAGCTGGTCCTCGGGCAGGGTGAACACGACGCTGATCGGTGCAATCTGATTCACAACCAGCAGCCCGGTTGCATCACTTGCGTGCACCATGTTGCCGGGGTCCACCTGGCGCAGGCCCACTTGGCCGGAGACCGGCGCCGTTATGCGGCTGTAGGTGATTTGCAGCCGGGCGCTGTCCGCCGTGGCCTTGTCGGTGGCGACCGTGCCCTCGTACTGGTGCACCAGGGACTGCTGCGTGTCATACTGCTGACGGGCGATGGCCCCCTGCGCCATGAGGTCGGCGTAGCGCTTCAGGTCCATGCGGGCGTTTTCCAAAAGCGCCCTGTCGCGCTTGAGCTGGCCGTCCGCCTGTGCAAGCTGCACCTGGAAGGGCCTGGAATCTATGACCAGCAGCAGATCGCCGGCCTTGACCATCTGCCCCTCGCGGAAGAGCACCTGCATGAGCTGGCCGTCCACGCGGCTGCGCACGGTCACGGTGCTCTGCGGGGTTACCGTGCCCAGGCTGGAAAGGAACACCTCCACATCCTGGGCTTTGGCCTCGGCCACGACCACGGGAAAAGGACGGTTTTTGCCGTTTGCGGCCTGGCTGGCCGCCTTGGCCGCAGCCTTGTACCAGTAGGCTCCGCCGCCTGCGGCCAGGCAGAGGGCGAGCAGGGCCAGCAGCAGCCATTTGGTTTTGCGGGAGGTGGCCGGAAGGGGAGCGGTTTCACTCATTGCTGTTTCCTGTGGCGGCTGGCAGCTCGCCTGGGGGCAAAGCCCGCCTGGAATTTCCTGACGTATCGGACAAAACAGTGCAACGCATCAGATGTAAGCAATAATCATACCTTAAGACATAAGCGGTTGCGGCTCCTGGCACCTGTGGAGCAAGGCCGAGGCAGGCGTGGCTGGAACAGTTTTGCTGCGAAACTTTTATCAGGGCGTTTTTTCCTGCGCAAGTGGAAAGATAGGGACAATCCCCGTCTGCCAGATAAATATGAACAGCCTTTGTCCTCGGCATGTTATGTGGAACACGCCGAGGAAGCTTGTCATTTCTGGACAGGTATTGACTGTGGAGTTGTGAAGGAGTAGAAAGTTTCCACGTGAAATTATTTCTTGGGAGGAATATGTCGCCCCAGACAGTTCAGAACTGCGCGGAACGATTATTGAGCCTGGCTCCAAGGCTTATGCAGACCTTGCGGGTGGAAATGCGCGCCGGCCGCCCGCGCGAACTCACCGTGCCGCAGTTCCGCACCCTGGTGTTCTACATGAACCACAAGGGGGCCGCTCTTTCCGAGGCGGCGGATCATCTCGGGCTTGGCATGCCCTCGGCTTCCAAGGTGGTGGAGGGGCTTGTGGCGCGCGGGCTTTTACTGCGCACGGCCAACACCCAGGACCGCAGGCGGGTGGACATCACCGTGACCGCGGCGGGCTTGCGCGTGCTGGCGGAGGCCCGCAACGAAGCCACGGCCGTGTTTGTGCGGCGGCTGGCGAACCTCTCCGATATGGAGCTCGACGTGCTCTACGCCGTGCTGGGCACCCTGGAGACGGTCATCGGCAGCGATGGTGCAGAGGGAACCGCCCCGGGAATTGGCGCTTTCAACTCCTTGACTACGGCCCCGGCAGTGACGAAGTAGCCCCCTGTAGGATTCTCCGCGCCGGCCTGGACCTCCGGGCCAGTTGCGGTTAGAACGCGCGCCCGGCTGCCGGAGCGGCCCCAGCCTCGTAAGCCATTACCATTTTCCCCGGTGCGTTTGACCAGCCGCCGGCTTGCCCCTTTTGAGGACCACATGGCCGACGCAGACCAGAACCAGACAGGGCGGAGCACCGCTGCCCAGCCTTCCGATTCCATTGCCTCCGTCCCCATTGCCTCTGGCGTCCAGCCCGCCGCCTCCGCGCCAGCGGGCGAGCAGGCTTTCGCCGAACAGATCTCCGCCGAACAGGCCCCGGCCAAGGCGCTTGGCCGCCGCAAGAAGATTTTTGCGGGGCTCTTTGCGGTGTTCGCCCTGGCCGCGCTGGGCTACTATCTGCACGCGCGCAGCCGCGTGAACACCGACGACGCCCAGGTGGACGGCCACATCTACACCATTTCGCCCCGCGTGCCCGGCTATGTGGTCGAGGTGCTGGTGAACGACAATGAGCTGGTGGAAAAGGACCAGCCCCTGGTGCGCATCGACCCGGTTGAGTACGAGGTCGCCCTGGCCGAGGCGGTTTCCGGCCTGTCCACGCTGCAGGAGGACTCGGCCTCCGCCGGGCAGGACGTGCAGTCGGCGCAATCCGAGCTGTCCCTGGCGCAGCTCGACCTGGACCGTAACCGGGAGCTGCTCAAGTCGAACGCGGTGGCCCAGTCGGCCTTTGACCAGGCCAAGACCAAGTCCGACACGGCGCGGGCCAAGGTTCTGGCCGCCCAGGCCAGGCTTGCGGCCATCGGCAGCGGTGGCAAGGTCAGCGTCAAGTCCACCAAGATCGAGGCCCAGAAGGCCAGAGTGCGGCAGGCCTCCCTCGACTTGGAGCACACCACCATTCTTGCTCCGGCGCGCGGCTATGTGACGCGCAAGGCCGTGGAGCGCGGCAATATGGTCTCCAAGGGCCAGCCTCTCCTGTCCCTGGTGCCCCTTGATGCGGGCGAGATCTGGATCACGGCCAACTTCAAGGAGACCCAGCTGACCGACGTGCGGCCCGGGCAGAAGGTGGACATCGAGGTGGACGCCTACCCCGGCGTAGAGCTGAAGGGCACGGTGGACTCCATCATGGCCGGATCGGGCGCGAGCTTCTCGCTGTTCCCGCCGGAGAACGCCGCGGGCAACTATGTGAAGGTCGTGCAGCGCGTGCCGGTCAAAATCACGCTCGACGCCAAGCAGGACAGCGCAAAGGCCGGGGAGCTGCCGCCGCTGCGCGTGGGCATGAGCGTGTACCCGACCATCCACACCCGCTAAGGAAAACGCATGGATGCGGCAGCGCAGCTTTTGAGCCGGCCTGGCGAGCAGCCGGCGGTGAACAAGTGGATCATCACCCTGGCGGTGATGATTCCGACGCTCATCGAGATTCTGGACACCAGCGTGGCCAACGTGGCGCTGAACCACATCCAGGGCAGCCTTTCCGCTGGGCAGGAGGAGGTCACCTGGGTGCTCACCTCGTATCTGGTGGCCAACGCCGTGGTCATTCCCATGAGCGGCTGGCTGGCCCGGGTGCTGGGCAGAAAACGCTACCTCATGGGCTCGCTGGTCATGTTCACCGCAAGCTCGCTGCTGTGCGGCGCGGCCACCAGCCTGCCGCAGCTCATCTTCTTCCGCATTCTGCAGGGCATTGGCGGCGGCGGCCTGCAGCCCATGTCGCAGGCAATTCTGCTGGAGACCTTTTCCGCGCGCCAACGCGGCCTGGCCATGAGCATCTTCGGCATGGGCGTGGTGCTTGGGCCCATTCTCGGCCCGCTTCTTGGCGGGTATTTGACGGACAACTTCTCCTGGCGCTGGATCTTCTACATCAATCTGCCCATAGGCATATTGGCGCTCTACATGGTGCAGAGCTTCGTGTTCGACCCGCACTACATGGAGCGCAGCGAAAAGGGCGAGAAGGTCGACACCGTGGGCCTTGCGCTGCTGTGCCTGGGCATCGGCAGCCTGCAGATCGTGCTGGACAAGGGCCAGACCGACGACTGGTTCAGCTCCAATTTCATCCTGGCGCTGACGCTTGTCTCCGCTGTTTCGCTGGTGACGCTCGTGTTCTGGGAGTTGGCGCACGAGCGCCCCATCGTCGACCTGCGCATCTTCAAGAACGTCAGCTTCGCCACGGGCAATGTGGTCATGTTCCTGGGCTTCTTCGCCTTTTTCGGGTCCATTGTGCTGCTGCCCATGTTTTTGCAGGGCCTCATGGGCTACACGGCCTTTCTGGCCGGGCTGGTGCTTGGCCCGGGCGGCGCGGTGGCGCTCTTCGCCATGCCCATGGTGGGCAAGCTCACCGAGAGGGTGGACAGCCGCCTGCTCCTCGGGCTGGGGCTCATCGTCAACGCCGCGGCCCTGTGGATCATGAGCGGCTTCAACCTGCACATCGACTTCGCCACGGCGGTGAGCGCGCGCCTGCTGCAGGGCTTCGGCATGCCACTGTTCTTCGTCTCCCTGACGTATTTGACCTACGCCACGGTGCCGCGCATGCAGATGAACAACGCCGCCGCCATCTTCAACCTTTTGCGCAACCTGGGCGGCTCTTTCGGCGTGGCCTTTGTGACCACGCTTTTGGCGCGGCGCTCGCAGCACCACCAAAGCCATCTCATCCAGCACCTGAACGACCTTTCGCCCAACTACACCCAGCATGTGAACACGCTGACCCAGGCCCTGAACCTGAAGCTCGGCACGCTCTCCGACAACGTGCTCATGGCCAAGGGGCTCATCTACCAGCAGATGCAGGCCGAGGCCACGGCGCTGGCCTTCAACGACACCTTCTACATCCAGGGGCTGCTCTTTCTGGTGCTGCTTTTGAGCCTGCTGCTGCTGCGCCAGCCCGCCCACGGCAGCAAGCCTTCGCCCCCGCCGGGGCATTAGCCGGGGCGTTCCCCATCGTTCCCCGTGGGCCTTGGCCTGCCGCTTCCCTACGGCGCGGTGGCCTTGGCGCGGTCCTCGTGGCTCATGCCCGCAAGTCTTTGAACCTCCTCTACATCAAGGCCCAGGCCCTGGGCCACGCGGGTGCCGTAGTCCGGGTGCGCCTTGTGGAACAGCGCGGTCTGCCGCAGCTGGATGCGCTTCTGCGCGCCGCCCAGATGCTCCACGATGTTGCCGACCAGATGCGCGCGGTCGGTTTCGGTCATGACCTTGGCGTAGAGCGCTCCCGGTTGCTCAAAATCATCGTTTACGTGGCTGTAAGGCGTGCGCGCCGCGGCGCCTTCCACCGGGAAGGGCGGTTCGGCCGCGGAGAGGTCCGGCTCCGGTCCGCCGAAGCTGTTGGGCCAGTAATTGGGGCCCGCGCCGCCGCCGTCGTCCACGCGCATGAAGCCGTCGCGCTGGTAGCTCTGCTCTGGGGCGTTGCGTGGCTGGTTGACGGGAATCAGGTGGTAGTTCGGCCCAAGGCGGTGCAGGTGGGTGTCGTGGTAGGAAAAGACCCGGGACTGGAGCATCTTGTCCGGCGAGATGCCGATGCCCGGCACCAGGTTGCCGGGGCTGAAGGCGGCCTGCTCGACCTCGGCGAAGTAGTTGACCGGGTTGCGGTTGAGCACCAGACGGCCGATCTTGATGGGCGGCACGTCGGCATGGGGCCAGACCTTGGTGATGTCCATGATGTCGTAGCGGTACTTGAGCCCCTCATCATAGGGCATGATCTGCATTTCAAGCGTCCACGAGGGGAAGCTCCCGCCCGCGATGGCCTGGAACAGGTCGCGCGTGGCGTGGTCCGGGTCCGCGCCCTTGAGGATGGTTGCCTCCTGCCGGGTCAGGTTCTTTATGCCTTGGTCGGTCTTGAAGTGATACTGGACCCAGAAGACCTCGCCCGCCTGATTGTACCACTTGTACGTGTGGCTGGAGTAGCCGTTCATGTTGCGGAAGGTGGCGGGGGTGCCGCGGTCGGAGAACAGGACGGTCACTTGATGCAGCGACTCCGGTGTCAGGGACAAAAAGTCCCAGAACATGTCCGGGTCCTTGCAGTTGGTGGCCGGGTTGCGCTTTTGGGTATGGATGAAGTCCGGAAATTTCAAGGGGTCGCGGATGAAGAACACCGGAGTGTTGTTGCCCACGAGGTCGTAGTTGCCGTCCTCGGTGTAGAACTTCACCGCAAAGCCGCGCGGATCGCGCTCGGCATCAGCCGAGCCCTTTTCCCCGCCCACGGTGGAGAAGCGGGCGAAGACCTCCGTCCTTTTGCCGACTGTGTTCAGGAATTTGGCCTTGGTGTAGCGGCTCACATCTGCAGTGACCTCGAAATAGCCGTGCGCGCCCGCGCCCTTGGCATGGACCACGCGTTCGGGGATGCGCTCGCGGTCGAAGTGCGCCAGCTTTTCCAAAAGATGGGTGTCCTGCATGAGGAGCGGGCCGCGACGCCCGGCGGAAAGGCTGTTCTGGTCATCGGCGACTGGCGCGCCGAACGCTGTGGTGAGGCTTTTTCTCTTGGCCATGGCTACCTCCGGGAGGGTTTGCCTTGGCCGATCCGTGGACCGGCCGAAGGCTGGTCAGGGAATTACGACTCATACAGAACATATGCTGCCGGGTTCTTCTGAGCAAGAAATATGTTCGGCGCGGGGTGTCCTCGCGTGTTTGGCGTGCTGCCCGGAAGAATTTGAAATATTAGGCTTCAAGGTTGGCGGCTGACGCCGTCCATGATGTCTTAGGCATGCCGATACCTGCATTATTAGATGGCTTTTGGGGTGTGCTTGGCACAGCTTTCTTGCCTGTTCCCGCCTAATTTGCGAGGATGCGCCGTTCTCTGCCTGGCGTGAAATATCCGCGCCCGGAAGACGGCAAGGAGGCCTCATGGACGAGATTGCGGAGCGGATGGACCGCTTGGCCAGCGCGGAAGGGCTGACCGGGACGGTGCTTCCCGGCGTGCGGCTGCACAGGCGGTCGCAGAGCATCGAGCCTTGTCCCCTTTTGTACCAGCAGGGGGTGATCATCCTTGGTCAAGGCTCCAAACGGGTGCGGCTGGGCGGCGAGGTGTACGAGTACGACGCCGACCACTATCTGGTGCTTTCCGTGCCCTTGCCCGCCGAATGCGAGGCCGTCGTCACACCGGAGAAGCCGCTTTTGTCCCTGTCCATGGACATCGACATGGGCATGCTCATCAGCATCATCGGGGAAATGGAGGACCAGGCCGAGGAGGCGGGCGCCCGCTGCCGGTGCAAGCACCAGGGCCTGGCCCTGGCCTATGCGGACAAGCCCTTCAAGGAGACTGTGGCGCGGTTGCTGCGCGCCCTGGAATCGCCCGCCGAGTCCCGGGTGCTTGGGCCGGGGCTCCAGCGGGAGCTGCTCTACCGCATCATGTGCGGCGAGAATGCGGCCTCTCTTTACGCCCTGGCCATGAAGAACACCGGGCTTTCGCGCATCGACAAGGCCCTTAAGCAGATCCACAGCAACTATAGCCAGCCCTTCAACGTGGACCAGCTGGCCGGCTGCGTGAACATG
>Ga0209800_10002078_pt1 | contig 18537 bp, 28 predicted proteins | sample Higcelweek8metaG_FD_187174 | JGI IMG/M metagenome (GOLD analysis project Ga0209800, IMG submission 187174) | Freshwater pond sediment microbial communities from the University of Edinburgh, under environmental carbon perturbations - High... | ecosystem: Environmental > Aquatic > Freshwater >...
GTGGTGCTGAGGTGCTGGTGGTGCGGTCCGTAACCTATGGGGATATTGCAATTATTGTGATGGTGTTAGTGGTGGTGATCTTGTTTGTATTCTACATCGTTTTGAGGTCAACCAAACTATGGACGGCGCGCTAATCCCCGAAGTGATGCAACTGCTCCGCCTTGCGGGCATGGTCGCTATGTTATTCGGTGGCATTGCAGTTTGCTTATCCCTGATGATTGACCAAATCGCAGAGGGCCTTGATCTATGAGTGCGCAAGAATGGATCAACCTACAGGAAGGTCTTTACATGATCCTGTCCCCTGTTTTCATATCGGCTATCACTCTTGTTGCTGTGGCGTCAATCGTGGCCGGATTGATCGGAAGCCTCATGGCCTTATTTTCACAGGTACGCAAGAGTTAGCACGTAATTATCTTTTCAACGGGAGGAGGTGAGTTTACATGTTGAATATCGATTTTACTGCTGTGATGGAGCAGGCGTTTACTATCACGAATCAGCTTTGGCCCGTATTTGCTGTTCCCCTCGGAATCATCCTGGGGTTCAGCATTCTCGACAAGGTGTTGAAGGCCATTCGTGGTGCCTTCGGCGGTCACTAGACCCGTTTATCGCTCTCGTCTGACTGTACGGGGCAGGCCATCCTACGGACCTGCCCCATTTTGATTAATTTCAGGAGGGACCATGACACAAAAAAGACTTTTATCAATCCCATTGCTCGTTCTGGTTGTACTCTCAGTCCTGGCCCCCCAGGCCAGACCGGTTAACGCCCAAACACCGCCACCATTATGGAGCATAGCCGTTCCTGAGTGGAGCACAGAAGCGATCACAGGGACAAATGTTACCTTTTCTTATCCTAACGTTTTCGAGGTGGAAATTACCAGTATGGAAGCGTGTGGCGCTCAAAATGATATTATGGGCGCCCAAATGTATGCAACCGGCACAGCGTCAAACCTTGGTATAAGTTTTTGGTTTGACACAACCGGAACATTTTTCAACTATTCTTCTGGTGGTCCGCTAATCTCAAAAAATACAACAGGATGGGACGAAAGCTATCAATTCAACCGTGGTGCAATCTCAAATACTAACCCACTTGGAGTTGGAACGCCAAATACTGATACTGGAGATGATTGGATTGCAGAAACAGGTGACACAAACTATGCAGATAAAATAAAACTCAGGGTGTCATCTTGGGGAACAACAGGAAGTAGGACAATTAGTAGTTATGGAATAGTTGCTTTATGCTCTAACACTGGCGAGGAACCAACCCCAACTATTACCCCAGAATGTGATGAATCGAGTTTAGCTTGTAAGCTCCGCCATTACTGGCCGATGGATGAGTTAGGGCCCACTCCAGACCGGATAGATCAGATTGGCGGTGCAACACTCCAAGGGACCAACCTTCCCGGAACGGAATACAGCAAATATGGCGAGGGTGCCGCCCAACTCTCGACCAATTTGTTTATGATGACAAAGACGGAACCGGAAACACTCAGCATAGCACCTGATGGATGGTCAATCTCTGGATGGTTTAGGCCACAGAGCAGTGGTAGTGTCCAGCGATTAGCAGAAAAACCGAGTGAATACAGCATTACCACCACAGCCACCAACCTTGTTTCCTTCGCTGCGGGCGCTACCACCATTACCAGCACAAACCCTGTGACAGTTGACGCCTGGCACATGATCAGTGTGATTTATGACGGCACAGAGTATACCCTCCAGGTAGATGGTGATTCACCGATCACATCCTCTGGTAGTGCTCCTGCATTGGTACCAGGAGCAATGTTTTTTGGTAATCCATTCTCAGGTCGCCTGGATGAATGGCACATCTGGGAGAGGGCAATTACTCAGGATCAGCGAGATCAGTTATGGAACCAGAGTGAAGGATGTTTCTACCCGTGGTATGGTGGATGTAATCCGCGCGGCCTGGATGAATTGTTAGATGGTGGCATGGAACAATACCCAGAATCAACAGGCTGGGTAATGAACTCTGGATTAGATGATTTTGGGATGCGAGTAAACCGCAACACGCTTATTGGCTGGCTACAGTTTACAACCATCGGCCCGAGCCTTTGCGGTGATGGTTATCACCACCTCAGAACAGATGTGCTCTCGGCTGAGGATATGCCTATCTCCCAGATATTCACCTGGGCGGGCGGTGACTTTTACTGGAAGATTGCTACGCGCGGCCAGCGTGGTATTTTTGGATCTGTGATTTCACCGGATTTACAACCCCGTGCCTATGTCACGCTGGTAGATGTGTTCAGCAATGAGGAATTTATCCTTATTGATGATCAAGAGGCAGAACCACAAACAGGACAATGGAAAGTAAACAGCGGTGTTATTTCCAGCTTGCCAATATCAAACTATAAGATGATCCTATCATCCTATGATGCGGCAGCGGTAGACTATGATGACGTTGCAATAGGAACCGGCCCAATTGACGAGGCATGTACTGAGAAGATCGAACCAAGTGCAACACCAACAGCAACAGCTACTACAGAACCAACAGATATTGTCAATCCAACTCAGATGCTTTGGACAGAAACACCTGGCCCTAGTCCAACACCGTCAAGCCTGCTACTCTCTAACTGTGGTTTTGAGGTCGCCAATCATGCCGGATGGACCCTAAACTATCAATCGTATATCAACAGCGTTGGCGGCCCAATTGGCCCGTACTACCTTTTAGCTCAGGGGAACCCGGCAGCATACCAATCTATTTTCTCATCGTCAGCCCAAACATTGTATTTCACGAGCTACGTTATTGGTTATGCCTCTATCCGCCTGGTAAATGCCAGCACCGGAACGGTTGTAACCGTCTATTCGGCCCACACCTCTACATGGTCACAGATCAAGCGGACAGCCAACGTCACTGCGGGTACATGGCGCGTAGAACTGGGAAGTAGCTCAGGATATTCGGCAGCCGGGTTCGATGGTGTAGATGTTTCCAAAAACGGCTATACCTTCAGCGGCTTTTGCGTCAACACGCCCACCCCTGGCCCTACTGCTTTTGTCGAGCCAACCATAACCCCTTCCCGATCACCGACTGTAGCGGCTACGATCACGGCAACATGGGTTACGTCCACACCAGGCGCAACGCGCACGCCCTACGGCACGCCAGGCGGCTCGGAAGGCCCTTATACCAGCACGCCAAACTCTATCCAGATCACCGGCACGGCAGCGTGGGCCGGTACGGCTACCGCTGACGCTGGAACGATCGGAACATACACCCCCGCACCTGTCCCGAGCGGAACGCCAGGAGGCGGTTGGAATGGCGGCGATCTTCCTCCTGGTGAGGGTGGCGGTGGTGGTGGGGATGGTCCTACTCCGACCATGCCACCGGAATGGAACCCCGGAGACCCGCCCCCGGCCAGTGACGCGGCTGGCTTCTGGGAGAATGTCCCGTGCAGTGGCGATGATTGCGACGCCTCTCAAACATCCTGGATACCTGGCTTTTCGCTTGGCCCACCAACTACCGGAGATCCTCCTACAACATGGTTTGGCGGCGGGGATGGTGGTGGGTATGTTTTCCACGAGTGCATCAAGCCGGTAAACTCCTGGAGTGTGGCCTGGTGGATAGACTACGAGCGGTGCCTGCTTTTCAGTTTCTTTAGTTGGGGACCAAAACAGCACGGTCTTGTAACTGGTATCCCCCAGACATTCACCCAGTTAGAACCGTTTGGAACAATAGCAGAGGTCAATGAGGGCATTGTGATCATGCGCACTCAGGTATCCGTGTACCAGTACACCAGCGGCGCGGATGGGGTAAACGACACGATCAACCCCGGAGAAATCCTAAACCCTGGCTCTTACAACCCGTGGGATGAAGGTGTAAATCTTCGCCTTGGCGAAGCAGGCAGCGGAATTACAGACGGCGCTTATACCGGCTATTGCTCTGCTCGCCTGAGTAGTGAGTTTTCAGGCAACCTATCTAAGGGTGTGTGTTTCGCCTTCGGCGTCGCAAAGAATGTTGGCCTATTGCCCTGGATGCAGTTTGTCATCAACATCCTGTCCATTGTCAGCATAATTGTCTCAGCATTTAGGATCATCGGTGTAGGTGGTGCGTTACTGAAATATACAGAAACAGAATCAACAGAGAAAACACCGAATTCAATAGAGGAGGGTGAGTAATGAACGGCGCAAATATTTGGACCTGGCTACTCAATGGCCTGATCGCTATCCTGAATGTTTTGGTGGTGCCCCTGTTTGGTGGCGCTACTGGTTACCACCAGGCAATGGGTTTGGCGAACATCATAGGCTCTTCGGCCTATGCTCTTTTGGAGGTTGCCATAGTCGCCCTGGGTAATTTCAACCTTGCCATTCCTATTGCCGCCCTGCTGATCAATACATTACTTTTCACTATCCACTGGTTGATCCGCTTCTGGTTGACCATCAAGAGCATCATCAAAATCTGGTAACGCCATGAGATACCGAATCGTGCCCCCCGGCACGGACCCGCTCACCGTGCCTGTAGAATACAAAGAGCGCAAGATACCCTGGATATTTGTTGTCGGTATTCTGTTTGCCTTGGTGGTCGGCTTTGGCATGTTCAGCAGGTCCAGGACAGCCAAGGCGGCGGCTGAGGCTACGGCCACCATGCTGGCCGTCACTACAGAGGCCCCTACAGACACGCCCACCATGCCGATCAGCACAGGCACGCCCACCCAACAGCCTACCGGCTATCTCTCAGCCATATGGGGTAACGTGGTGACTGGCACGCCCCGAGCCAACAGCGGCGGCGGAATAACTCTGCCAACACTGCCACCGGTCAGGGTAGAGATTACGCGGATTGTTGGCGTGCAGGTCACGCGAGTTGTCGAGCGCACCGTGATTGTGGTCCAGACACAGATCATCACTGGCACTCCAGGACCAACCAACACACCCGAGCCAACACAAACGCCCTGGATCATCGTAGTGACGGCCACACCTACCGAAACACCCACCCCCACTATGACGGCCTCACCTACGGAAACAGCGATGGTACCAGGTGACACAGAAACACCCACACCGACCCCAACACCGACAGAAACACTGGCCGCTTACCCGTAGAATGGCCCAGGATAAAAACACCTCTTGATATTCCAGGCCCGGTTTTGGATAGTTTCACAGAAGGCCATGCAGAATTATACAAAACCGGCCTATTTCTTAAGGCGTTGAAGAGATAAGGAATGATCTAAAAGCCCGTGAAAACATTGTTTCACGGGCTTATTTTTCGGTCACGGTTTTGATAATGTGAAATTATCAATAACCTAAACGCTACTTTTAGGCTCCCAGTGGATACAACCAAAAGCCTCGCCAGTGTCAAAACTGGCTCTCCATCCCTCAACATCATGGAACACAACACCATCAATGGGAATACAATCGCCCCCATTGGTTTCGTCAGAAACGTCTACAAATTTATCGGAATCGCAGTCACCGATATTATTGTACAGTGTGCTTCTTTCCCAATGTTTGCAAAATTTACAGATGTGTTCCATGTTTGATCCTCTCGCTAATTGTAACGATAAATCTACTCGCCCTTTTTGATCATCTTGTCAATCATGCCATTGACGGCGGCCTTATCTTCCACTGGCAGCCGGTCAATTTTACTAGCCAGATCGACCAGGCGCTGAGTGTCACGAATGGCGTTGACGCTGTCCACCACCATCCGCTTATGGTCCTCGTCAAGATCAATCCAAGCATCGGTGAATTTATCCAGCAGATTGTCGTCATCGTACAGGGCAGTGCTGTCCAGGATCATCAAGAAGATAAAAGACAGCATGCCAAACCCAAGCATGATGCCATTGTGCTTGCTGATAATCTCTTGCTGGTGATTTGGGTAGAACGCGGGCAAGGTCATTCCAAGCAGAACGATATACTCCAGCATGATCAGAATGCGGTGCTGGCTGAGTTTTCCGGCCAGGCGGCGAGCGAAACGAACAGAACGAACTACATAATTTTTGAACATCTCAGATTCCTTTTACAAACATATCGAGTAACCAGTGGAGGGTATCACTGAGCACCAGCCCAATGAAAACGAACGGCAGCCACCAGGGCACGGCAGCGGGCACTACGGTTGGAACCGCTATGCCTACCAGCGATAGAACCAGGTAGACTACACAAGATAGGTAAAACAGCCTGATTGCCGTGCCTAGCACGGGCATGTGGCTGAGTGGGGAACGATGCGGAATGATCCAAGAGTAGGGCTTCCAGATCACTTCCCATACCACCCCGACCACCGCCCCGAATGTGCGCCTTGCGTGGTGGTTGGAAATGGAACCATTATTGACATCCAGGTCAGGCGTGAGCAACGCGCCCGCCAGGCAACCGACACAGACGGCCAGGGATGCTTGCGGCCCTAACAGCGGTTGGGTGAAGAACCAGGACCCCGCACCGGCAAGGGCGGTTGTGATGCTGTGTACCTCACCGTTAGGCATTATCTTCCTCCGTAAGAATTACAAGCATGATCATGGTCAAGGAAATGACAAGACCTGTGAAGGCACCGCCCAAAATGTTTCTGAGAATATATTTGAACATTTCTATTTCCTCTCGGCTATCTCTTTTATCCTTTTGAGAAGGCCATAAATGACCGGCACAAAAAAGGTTGGAGGAAACACATACCCCATGGTTTCTACTGCCACCGGTAGTATGTCTTTCATTTCGAGAAACGCCTTTCTGCTGCATAGTCTTAGTTGCGTTTCTTTTGCAAAATACTCGATATACTGGCTCCACCATGAAGGCAGAGGAAAAATAAATCGTCTATCTTTGTGCTGATGCTGGTAAATTATCATCACTTACCCCTTTGCCGTTGCACTCGACCACCGTTTTCAATCCAACGCGCCAACCAGTTTGACCACCTGCGGGACGTGGCATAGGCGAACATCAGGAACACGCCAAACATGAGTGATCCGATCATTTCTTGTCCGTCCTTACTGGGTCCATCGGTACCCAGATCGTTGCTTCAAATTCTCCCTGATCCCACCAGGCCGCCTGACCGGTGAGCACGTCCACGCGGCAAACGTCACCCTCACAGGTGATCCGCCCGCCCCGATCCAAACACACGAAAGAACCAACATCCTCGATTACCACCCACGTGCCGAACGGCCATGACTGAGGACAGGCCGCCCCGAACCCCCAGACTCCTTTCCAGTGGATACCTGGTTGCGTTGGGCTGTAGCAGTAATTGACATCCTCGTCATAATCCCAACAGTTATCAGATCCAAGTGTCGGATCATAGTGACTCAGCTTGACCGTCTGGGTGAACGGTACACAATTCCAACATTGCACCTGAGCGGTGAGGCCCAACTGGCCCACGGCGGTGACAGGGTTCAGGGCCGGTTGCATGGTCGGTGCTGGTCCTGGCGTTGGCTCTGGCGTTGCCGTGGATGTTGGGAACGGCGTAAAGCGCATCTGTGGCGCGGGCAGATCGGGCCGGGCCGTGACCGGTCGAACCAACAAGAACACGGCCAGGCCAAAGATCATGCCCGAGAGGAAGGTAATAAAGCGGCTCATTGATTGTTTTTTCTCCACTGAGAAACAGCCTTTTCAAAGCGGCGCATTTCTGAGCGGTTCTTGTGCTCTTTTACCAGAGGGGCTATCTCAGCGACAATGTGTAGCGTCAGCATGGTTGCATAGATAGCCCCAACCAAATCAATGGCAATTACACCGATTGGGGTGGTTGTAGCCACCGAAGCGAGAATTACTACAATGGATAACCAACAAACATGATCGCCAGCAGTAACAAGCCTGGTCATAAATGTGCCTTTGCGCTCAAACAGATTCCACTCTTTTCTGGCGGCCTCTTCGCTATCGCATTGACCGGTGCAGAAATCGCACGCGGCGCATGTAACGCTGTAGGTAGTAATTGCTCCGTCACAGGTATACTCGTTGCTACTGTCAATTGAGCGGTAATCAAACCTATACCCGCAGTGGGGACACTCAGGATTTATTTTGCTCACTGTTACCCCCATGCCAATACAAATCAAGAACATCCTCACATTCTATTCGTTGGTCCCGTGTCATGTGGTCTCTCGCCAAGGTCATATAGAAATAGATCACCAGGATCATGGGAAAGTACAAAACTTTTTTGATCATGCTACAGCCTCCACTTTCTTCAACCCATACCCTTGAAATTCTTCAATCCTGATTATCATGCCGTCATCCAAATCACCATGTACAGCACTAAGAATGACGAAGTTTTCAGTGATCAGGTCGATTTGATAGAGCTTATTGCGATCCTTGTAACGGTCGCCAACTTTCAATGAACAACTGTCCATGATCTACCCTCCTGGCGTGTAGGTCTTCATCGGCTCTTCGCCGACCAGCGCGCGCAGCCGATTGACTTCGGCAGACAGGCGGGCGTTCTCGTAGGCCAGGATGATGGTAAATACCTGGACCTGTAACAACGGCTTCCCGGCCATCTTTCGGCGGGCGGCTCTCTCAATCTCTTTCTTTTGCTCATCACTGAGCTGTGGTAATTCCAACATTTTCAAGCTCCTGTTCCTCTATAGATATGTGACAACTACACTCTGGAATTGATCCGTAGGTTTGCAGATTCCATCTGCATTGAGGGCATATATCTGGATAGATTTGCTCTAGTTTTTTTTTTCGCTTCATCGATGAAGCTCAATTGTTGCCCCTTTAGGAGCTTACGACGCTTGCCCATCGTTATCCTCCATCACAATCAGTCTCCGCCCTAAATTACCAGAGGCGGGTAATACGCTATAAACGGCAGCACCGATCTGGAACTCTTGCCCCTCCCAGCTATCCAGCCAGGCAGCCAATTCTGAGCGGGTGATGCCCCGCTCTTTGTATTGACCAAACAGCACAGAGAGCGTCAGGCGCCCACTGTTGTGCTCGATTGCCCATTCCATCACCTCACGCTGACTGACGTCATGCGCGGCGGTTGCTATGCCATAGTCGCCACTGATAGCACCCCGCAGGGTGTCGGTAATAAACTCTTGCGGGATGTACGGCGTCTGGATCACTCGCTCATCTTTGAACTGCATGACACACCGCCCGGTTACGCCAAGATTAGCAGCGACACCAGTGTCCAGGATCGCCATACTGGCGTGCATGTTTGGAACAGAGAAGGCCACCCGGCAAGGCATGTTCCCTTTGATCAGGCCCGTGATAACTTCACTCTTTGGAACCTGCGTTGCGAGGATCACGTGGATACCCACGGCCCTCATACGCTGGACAATGTTTACCAGCTTTAGCTCTGCATCGGTCTTGCCCTGGCCGTACATCATGTCGGCCCACTCATCAATGATCACGATGATATAGGGCATACGGTGTTTACGGCGGGCATTGTACTGGCCTATGTCCTCGGCGTTAGCCTCGGAGAGTACACCCATGCGGCGCTCACCCTCTCTGACAAGCCAGTCCAATAATTCAAAAACCTTATCCCGCTGGTCGATGATTCCAGTTTCGCTGACGTTCGGTATCCTGCGCAGGTGAGGCATACCCTCATAACGCTTGAAGGCAAGGCCGCCTTTTAGGTCGATCAGGACCATATTCAGCCGGTCGGGTTTGTTGCGCCTTACCAGCGTATTGATTATGACGTGCAAGAAATTCGTTTTGCCGCTTCCCGTGGTCCCTGCTATCATCATGTGAGGCATTGATCCAATGCTGACGTACACCGGGCGGCGGTTGTTTGTTTCACCCACTGGGATGGTCAGACCGTCAGCACTAGCTGGAATTGTTTGCAAAATATCTGCCATCTTGACGTGAGAGCGGATACCCATTCGGCCAGAACCGCGCTCTACGGTGTAGATCACGCCACTCTCAGCGGTCCAGTGGACTGTTACGGCCCTCCCAACACTGAGTGCTAGATTGTCAACTGTCTCTTTCGCGATCAACTTTGAGATTGACACGCCCCACGGCAGTGAACGCATATCCACATGGAAGTGCAAAGCGTCCGGCTCCATATCCACGGCGGCAAACCTAACAGAACGCTTTTTCTTGATTTCTCCATCTTGCGAGTGGCGGACGTAACAGATACCAAGGCGATCAAGGCATGACACCATCCAGGCGGATGCTACCCTGGAGTCCTCGTGCAATGCCTTTACCATCATCTGCCGTGCCTTGGCTTCACTGACCAAGGCGGCCTCATCCGGTGTAAGGCGGCGCTGCACATGCACCCTGAACAGGTTGCGAACAGCCCGCAGGATGGGAGAATGGCGGCGCGGTTGCACTACACGGCGGCGGTATGGGTCGGTGTTCTCCATCAGGATGTTTTGAGCGGTGGCCTCGTTACTCATGGCGGTGTTGCCGACGGGATTTATATCCAGATCGCCACCTGCTCCTGCGTCAAATGATCCGCTATCTGATGCGGCTTCACCTGCGCTGATGGAATCGCGCCTGACCCATGCCTGGCTGTCAGTTGCCATTCTGAACGCTCCAAACACCGGTGATCCCGAACTGGTTAGGCTCTACGATCATCGGCTCTGCGGTTGTGGTGATGCGCTCTAACTCTTGCTCTTTGCATAAATTAGATAAACCGTTGAGTGTGCCTACCAGATAAAAATCCTCTGGGAGAGTCTCTATTGTTTTTAGCTCCATAGCAGAGCGGGTAAGTGTCGTCAGGCTTCCTGGCTCTGATTGGCACTCGGATATCATCAAGTATTGATTTTCAGGTCCAAACTCAGCCGCCCATGTAACCAGGCTAAAATCAGAGTTATGCACCACGGGAACGCCTGGCGTGATATTTAGATCCGTGCGGTATGCCAGTGGATCAAACTTTACTGCTCCAACGCTGACCATGCCAATGTGGCCCACTGTTGAGGTAACGAACAGCGGACCAAGAATACCGATCAGCACCAGGCGGCGTTGAATGGGAGCGGTGCTGATGCTCTCAGCAATCAGGGCATACATGGCGGGCATGGCGGGAAGAATCCCACGAGGCAACCACACAGGCCGCCAAAGAACGCTGATCAGAGCCAAGAGGATCACCGGCCCAAATGCAAGGGCCAGAACACTAACCCGATGGTTGCGAAACGCCCAACGAAACAACAATGCTGACCCGCCCGCCATAACCAGGATAGCTATAAGCTGTAGCCCGTTTGACAGGAAACGCCCAAACAGGATAGATTGCATGTTGGATATCTGAACTATTCCACTAACAGCCTGTGTCCAATGACCACCCATGCTATTTAGCTGAGACACCTGTCCCCAAACGAACCAGGGCAGATAGACCAACCCCGCAGCAAGGAAAGAGCGGATCACGTTCTCAGACTGTCCGTATCCTTCTGGCTGACCTGTGTCAACTGCTGGAGGAACATAGAAGTGGCGCGGGCGGCGTAGCTCACCGGCCAAGGCAACCATGGCCAGCACCGCCAGATAGAGCGGTGCATAGTTGTGGGTGTAGAGCAGTAAGGCGCTGAGGACACCCATCACCCACCACCGGCGTGTGAGGATTGCCAGCCAGATAGACAAAACCAGCAACTCCATCCAGGCATACATCCGCGCTTCACCTGCATACCACAATTGTGGTTCTGCAAAGGCCAGCATAGCCAGGGCCAGAAGGCGGCCACCGGTGCCCAGGCCCAGGCAGCGGAGAACCAGCCAGAACACAAACATGGCGGCCACAGAGCACACCACTGAGAACGCCCGGATATACACTCCATCCAAGGCGCTGACCAGGGCATAGTAAAGCGGCGGGTGAACATCGCCACGGGTCGCCTGGATCATCTGTAAAAATGGCAACCGGGCCAGCACTACCGTGAAAGCCTCATCGTACCAGGGCGGCGCGAGGAACACACGCCACCCGCGCAAGATCGCCCCAACCATAATCATCACGGCCACGGCGAACCCTTCAGTTTTGAAGCCTGGACAATCCTGCTCGAATATTTTAGACATGGGCGGCCTCCGTAATAATCAGGACGGCGGCATAGAGCGCGGCCACTGATACCAGATAGGAAATCTCAGCAATACCACGCCAGCGATCCGGCACGCGGTCCAGGATCAACCAACCGGTTGCCACTAACAGACCCAACCCGGCCAGGGCGAGGATACCCCGCTCACTGGCCGCCTGAGCGGTTATGAACAATTCTTGATAGGTGCTCAATTGAGAATCCCCCTTGACCGCAATTCCTCTGAAATTTTGTCTTGATCATCCATGTAAAGAACCTCAGCAGCCTTTACCATAGAGTCACGTCTCCCTGTAAGCCGATTGTGAACTATGTTCCAGGCTTCCCAGTGTGGACCTAACAGACTGTCATTGACCTTGCGAACAAAGCCGATCAGGTAATAAGTGTTGGGGGTTTCTCGACTGGTACGTTTCCAGACTTTGTACATATCTCCGAACTTTTCATAACCTAATTCACCACTTTTCAAGATCATTGATCACTCTCCGTATTTGATCCGGTCAATCAACCGGCGCACCCAACCAGGAATCAGTGTTCCCTGGAAATAAGCCCGCGTTACCAGCACCCCGAGCACAAACGGCACGGTACACGTCAGGCAGAGCATAAAAATACCGAACTCGTGACTATCCATTTTTGTGAACTGTGAACTGTGAACCGTCAAATAGACAAATAGGTACCCCCCCTCGGGTACCACCGCCTAGAGTCAGGAGAAGCGCGCCAGTCTCCAAGCGGATAATTACCCGTCTCCCCCGGCCCCGGCGATCTACCGAGACAAGCCCCAACGATTGCAGCCGATGAAGGCGGCGGTGAGCGTGTCGGTAGTCAACACCTGTTTGGTAAGCGATTGAAGCAAGCCCGCAGGTGATACCGTCCTGCGCTGCTATGCTCTTCAAAATCAACCGATCAACCCCTGATATAACCATGTATCAATCACCTCCTTATTCGTGTCTCTGTGGGCTTTGTGGCGTGTCATGTGTCGCCACTAACGACACCCCTAAAGGTTGCCTATAACGTAACCTCTAACGGCTCCCTTGTTGGCGTCCTTTTGTGTCGCCATCCCTGCGAAATAATACAAATTCGTAGCGCATTGATCGAGCGGGCTTTCTAGCATCGATCAATTCTTCCATGCCGGTATGCTCAATCCCCCGCTTGATGTACCACTCTGCCAACTGGCTGACCGGCACACTCAATTCGGCGGCGGTCTCTGTCAGGGTGGTGGTGATCTCTTCGCTGAGGTCGAAGGTTGCCCGGTTGCGGGCGGCCTGGCGCTTTTGCGCTTTGGTCATTGACCGGTTTGCCTGGCGGCGCTGACCATCGGAAAGAAAAGCGGCTACCGCTGGATCAACTTTGTCAAAATCGATAAATCCGCCTTCAATCTTTTTAGCCATGACACACTTCCAGCATCCGATCAAGAACAGCGGTATAACCACCGATGCGATACTGACCGTTTGAGAACCCAACCACGGCGGGGCTTTCCGGCGCGTACTCCCAAATCGTTTGACCGGCTCGCGTAGCAACTCTGCACCGTGTATCCTGTGGAACGGCGGGCCACACGAGCCGACCAAACACCTGCACTAGCTTAGTGAGTTGATCCTGGCTCTCAGTCGTTACCCGCTCCATCATGGTGGGGATGATCCCGGCGATATAGGTACTTATGCCGGACCGGCTCAATTGAGACACAGAGGCGCTAACCTCTCGAATACCTTTGACGGCCAGTTGATCCATACGGGCGGGTACCAGGATCGCTGTGCTTGCAACCATGGCGGCGGTCTGGAGGATGTCAATGCTGGGGGCACAATCCAGGATCACCAGGCCATATACCCCGCGCACATCGGCCAGCGCGGCGCTGATCACCTGCTCACGGAAGGACCGGCCAGTTAGGGCCAGCTTTAGGGCCTCTGTGGTCTTATTCGAGCGGATCACGTCCAAACCTGGCCGGGCCTCTATCGTCACTTCTGGCGTTGGGAGTTGATCCCACAACCAACGGTATAGATCACCGGCACCGGCCAGACCGAGAGAGTCAGCCACGTTGCCCTGACTATCCAGATCGACTAGCAGGGTACGGATACCCCGCAGGGCCGCACCATGGGCCAGGGTCACTGCGGTGGTCGTCTTTCCTACGCCACCCTTCTGATTGAGAACTGCGAGGATGTTCATAGGTCCTCTACCATGATGAACGCAGGCACCGGCTTGACCGGATTGTTCTTGACGGCCTCAGCCAGAGCATGGCGGCGGGCGCTACAAACTGGACAGGTTTGCTGATGGTTGAAATAGGCGTTATAGGCAGCCAGATAATCAGGGTCTTTCCGCATATCGGCCATGCTGATTCCCTGCTGCAAAAACGCACCAGCGATTGCGGACCACTGGCGGCTGAGGCGAATTGATTCCTTACACTCTTCCATGTGATTGCTCCCCAAAAAGTTGTGATGTCACTATCATACACCCAATGTACAAGTTAGTCAAGCATGTACATTATCAAATTTGCAAAGAAACCATGAACACTATGAACACTATGAACACTTATGTGTAAATTCTCCACGTAAAAACATGACAGTCTGAATCTTCTGAAAAAGTGTTCATAAGTGTTCATACCCTTCATATTCGGCAAAGAAAAAGCCCGGATTACTCCGGGCCTGTTCTCAAAATGGTATTTGTTGTCCAACCTCTTGTAATCCAATTCCATCATAAAAAACGCCGTTCATCCCCTTGCGGGATTTATAGCGTTTCTTTACCCACTTACCGAAGGCGGTAACGCTCATAGGTTGCATCCCGTTCTCTTTGCACCACCCGGCGTAGTCTTGGTATAGCTTGCTACTCTTGACCGTGGCCCCATCTCTGGATATGGTCCGCTCTGCAATGTACATGCCGGTGGTGTCCTCTTCGTCCCGATACTCTTCCGTAGCGGCCACAATGGCAGCAGGAGCGATCAGCCCGAGTGATTGATACTCCAGGCACCCACGCACCAACCAGGCTAGGATGCCGGGCAATTCTGCCTGTAGCTTGTCTCTCAGATCAGGGTCCCGCTGGTGCTCATTCTCTGCCTTGGGTTGATCCACAAACCGCTGAGTATAGGGAACCAGGTACACGCGGTCCCAGATAGCCGATCCATCAGCGTTGATATGGGGCTTATGGTTTGTCAGTAAGAAGAGCGTGTGAGTTGGGAGAAATTCAACCGGCTTACTATGTAGCGTGCGCACGTTCAGCCGGTCGCCACCGGTCAATTGCTTGACAAGTCCCTCATTGATACGGCGGCCCTCGTTGCTCTCTGAGGCCCACACCAGGCGCTTACCGCGTAGGCTCCAGATAAACGGCTTTGGACCATCCCCGCCCCGGCTTGCATCCATAAGAGCATCCGCCTGGCTGGATGTGGCAATATCATTCCCCAGAACATCGGCCAGTGTTTCCAGCATAGTGCTTTTACCGTTGCGGCCCTCGCCCCATAGAATCGGGAACACGTGTTCTCGGGTCAGGCCGGTGATCGCATATCCCAACAGGCGGCGCATAAAGGCAACCAGGTCAGCATCACCACCAAACACCTCCAGAAAAAACTTTTTCCACGTATCGCTGATAGCGTGTGGATCATAGTCAATGGGGCTGTGAGCACGGATATAATCCTCTGGCCGCCCCGGCCTTAGCTTGCCTGTTCTGAGGTTTATCACTCCATTACCACACCCGAGCACCCACGGGTCAGAATCCCACTCATCACCGGTAAGGGCAATCCCCTCCTGACGGGCGGTGAGGTATAAGACATTGTCCATCCGCTTCTTATTACGCAAGGCGGCAGCCCTGGCCGCCATTTTCTTGGCGGTGTCCTCTTGCCCACTCTCCTGAGCCTCAGCGGCAGCGTGCAAGTATTGTGGTGCTAACCTGCGGGCAATCATCCGGTAGACAACCCCAACTTTATCCCTCTCCCAGAAGTGATTACGCCACAGGTACCAGGCCCCTTCGGCGTGGTCGTATACCAACTTGCCCCGGTAGAACTCTGCCATCAATTCAGCATCACCGTTCTCCTGAGCATCCAGGGCGGCCTTGACCGTTGGAAATGGCAGATAACGCGGCGGGCGCTTTTGCTGGCTAGCACCGTCATTCTCAGCGGTGGGGGACTCTGGTTGTGACTCAGCCGGTGGTGGTGGTGCCTGGTCGATCACGTGCGGATGGTGCCCGTTTCCGTTTCCGTTGCGCTTCTCAGGCTGTGATTTTGAAGCCTTCCCTGCACCTGGTATAGTCACGGGCTTACTCAGGTTTCTTGCTGGCTCTCTCTTTCCTGATCGGTAGGCGCTTCTCAGTGAATCGAGCGCCTCTTTATCTGAGTAACCAGATTTGCTACCCAAACCACGAACAGCCCTGGCGTAGGCCAGCATGGCGCTCTCTGCCTCACTGAGAGAGATTCCATCATCCCGCAACTGGGCAGCCAACCAGAAGCCAACCTCATTACTCATTCCAGGCACCCGCCTGGATAAAGCCCGATCAACCCAAGTTTGAGAATTTCCAGCTAACGGTGATTGAGGAGCGGCTGTCTCTTCTTGCTTCTCAGGCTCAGGCGGCAGCACATCAATCAGGTCTGGTAACTCATAATACAGATCATCCTCTTGAATGATCTGGACCTCAGCGGGCGGGTCGTACTTGTAATTATAGGTACCAGGCACCCTGAGAACTCTGCACAGGTCCTTGGCTCCCTTATCCCCACCCACATGCAACACCCAACGGTATTGTATGCTCTGGAAGTATTCCAGTGTGGCGTGGTCAACGATCTTCATAGGGGATTGAAGAAGCCAGTAACAATGATACCCACCGCCCGAGTCAACGATCACATTCGGTTGGATGGATAAATTATGGATGTGCTCTAATGCCTTGGACTTATCCCCTGAATAATCCTTAGCGTCAAACTCAGCAAACAGGCAATTGATAGCGGCCAGATCATCAAGAATAGCCCTGAGATAGACAGGGTCAATCGGGATGCCGCTATCCCGCTTTCGCTGCGGGATTCCCTTTGTCGGATTGACTCCAAAATAAACATTTGTAGCATCCTCTGGGATATGTGGAGCCTCCCCCACTTTATACCAGATGGTTTCGGCTTGACCGTCAGGGTCCTTTGTCCACAGATACCCATACGCCCCGCCACGGTTGAGGTGATCTATCAACTGCATACGCCATCCCCTGAGAAAAAAGTGATATGCAGATAATAGCATAGTGGTACAAGTTTCGCAAGGTCTTGCACCATTCTGATTACAAAAAAAGTGACGGTTATCACCGCCACTTTTGAAAGGCTAGTTTTTCTTACTGTATGGTGTTCCGTTATCTTGAAACACCCGTTTCCCTTGCCCTCTGTTTTTGCTGTAAACATAGGCGCAATAGGCTACATCTGCTTCACTGACCAGCGTCTTTCGACCATCAACACCTAAGACGCGGATATAACCTTTATCCACCCACCGGCTAATCGTTGGATGAGAAAGATTGTACTTTTTTGCCGCTTCTCGGATTCCAATGCCTACATTCGCCAGGTGTTCAAAACGCTTATATGCTTCCTGCTCATCACGCGGCATTTGAGAGCGGACATCGGACTCGTTCAAAATGATTACTCCAGTTTTTGCTAACATAGATGCCCTTATTTTACCGGATGTTACAAGTTGATGCAATACATCTTCCGATAGCTTTGCGATCTTCGCCGCATCAGAGATTGGGAGATAGGTGTCCATACGTCACTCCTTGTATAGCCAGTTGATAAAATCACGACCAGCCACAAAACCGGTAACGATAAGACCAATAAGAACTAGCCATGCAAATATTGGAATTGCTTTCACATTCTCAATAACCAGTTGACGATACTCTACTGGCAATAACTCTATGCCTGAAATAGACAGCACACAAATTACCGGAGTAATCAGCCATATAAGCGCACACCCGGCTCCTCCCAACCAACTGCGTGCTCGTCTTTGGTTAGGCATGGGCCGGGCGTTTGTAAATGGTTCTTGTTTTTCTTCTGTCATTGTGCCTCTGTGAGTGACCGGTCCGGTCCGGTCACTCACGTTATGGCTGGGGGCAACAGAGTCGAACTGCTACTAGCTGATCCAGAGTCATACCCGTATCACTGAATACCTCTCACTGGCTCTTTTGATCCTGGTCTTATCCTGATTTCCATAAATTTGGGCCGTGGTCGTAATGTCACGGTGCCCGAGTTTTATCCTTACTACCTCCAGGTTTGCCCCCTGATCAATCCAACACTGACCAACCCCATGCCGGAAGGAATGAGAGTTATATCTCACTGCGTTTACCGCCTTTCCTACTCTCTCCAAGGCGTTATATATCCGCGTGTAAGTAACCGGCCCGTTCTCAATTGCGAACAAGGCCGGGCATGTGTTTGGCCTTAAGGCTATCCAGGCCCGGATTGCATCAGCGGTTGGCTCTGTGTAGTACAAATCCCGAACGCCTGTCTTGCCAGAACAAACCGCCTCCCTCACCGCTAGATTTAGCGAGGCGAGCTGTATGCTGATCAACTCACCCACTCGGCAGCCTGTATCTGCAAGCATCATAATAACGGCCCGCTCCATCACCAGGTCATTATCCTGGCAATAGGCCACCATCCTGATCACGTCCCCCTGCGAGATTGCTTTACCGTTAGATGATCGATCCAGGCGCGGGCGCTCCAAAGGTTTGGCCGGGTCCTTCTCAATGTGCCCCCGCAGGTGTAGCCAGTGAT
>Ga0209800_10002080_pt1 | contig 18534 bp, 15 predicted proteins | sample Higcelweek8metaG_FD_187174 | JGI IMG/M metagenome (GOLD analysis project Ga0209800, IMG submission 187174) | Freshwater pond sediment microbial communities from the University of Edinburgh, under environmental carbon perturbations - High... | ecosystem: Environmental > Aquatic > Freshwater >...
CTATGCCGCCGTGGGGCTGAAGCCCTCGGCTAACCCATAAAGGAAGCCCCCTTAAGGGGGCTTGGGTAAAAATTAGCCCAGAGCTTCAGCTCAGGGCTGGATAAAAAGACTTTTCTGGAAATCTGGATCTTTTTTTCACGGCAATGCCAGTCTGGGTAAAACTGCATCTGATGAACCTGATCATCCAGCCACTGCTCCACCATTCATTTCCAGCTTGAGGCTTTATGCAATTAAACAGCCCCCTTTTTGAGAACCATTGTAACTGCAAAACCTTCAGGCTCAAGGTTTCTGGCTGATACAGTTCCATGGCAGGTCTCAATACATGTTTTTACAATGGCAAGCCCAAGGCCTACGCCACCTGAATTGCGGTTACGGGAGGGTTCAGGCCGGAAAAAAGGCTCAAAGAGGCGGTTTATAAGGTTTTCAGGAACGCCGTTTCCTCTGTCACAGATCTCTATTAAGACCTCCTCCCTGATTTGTTCTGCCTTGATATGAATCTCTACACCATCTCCATCTTCTCCCACTTTCTCTTCTCCTGTTTTTCCATATTTAACGGCATTTCTTATGACATTTGCAACTGCTCTTGTAAGAAGCTCGGCAGATGCTGTAACACAGATTTCAGGATCTACTGATGTTGTGATCCTTGATTCAGGAGTTATTTCACGTTTAATGGCAGCCTGAACAACAGGGAGCAGCTCAATAGTTGCAAGCCTTACCGTTGTCCTGTTCATCTCTGCCCGTGAGAATGCAAGAAGCTCATTGACAAGCTTTGACATATGGTCAACATCATCTATTATATCAACCACCCGTTTCAGGTTCTCTCCCGCTACTCTCCCCTCCAGAGCAGCCAGACCAAAATTGATTCTTGCTATGGGAGAGCCAAGTTCATGCGCAGCATCTCCGAGAAACCTCTTCTGCCCCTTTACAAAATCGGAGAGGTGTGAGGTCATGCGATTTATGGCATTTGCAAGGCGCCCTATCTCATCAGCCCTCTCTTCATGAATTGAGACATCAAAGCGGCCTCTGGCAATAAGCTCTGTTGCATCGGTCATACGGGCAAGTGGGCCTGTGATATTTCTCACCATAGGTATCCACATCAGCACGGAGATCACTATCACGGAAACTGCAACTATCATCCAGGGCAGAGGGTCAAAAAAAAATCCATGCCCGGTTGCTGAATCTGAGATGGCAAGCAGCAGTGCAAGGGTAGGGGGCTGCAGCGGCTTCAGGAAGAGCGGAACCCTGTTTCCAAACCAGTAGCGTGTAGGATTGCCAGTTCTCATCATAAGATGAGGTTTTTTTTCATATGCATTTGCATAGATCAGGGGGTTCAGGTCGATTGCCTTGGCTTTAACAATACCATCAAGAGTGTTTGCAGAGTCTCTCTTTTCACTATCCTTCAGCTGGCTGGAGATAAGAGAGATGGCAGATCGATCCCATGGAGGTTTGAGCTGTAAGATCTCCATGGACCTTTTTATCACCTGAGCCGGGAGTCTCCCCTCTGTGGATGAGAAACAGGAGCCATCTTCAAGTACCAGCGCAAAATCAACCTGATTGATTCTTGCGTGTCTGGTCAGCACAGCAGGCCACTCACTCTGCTGTGCCTGCTCCATATCATACGAGATCAGCATGCTTGCAATCCTAAGCCTGTTGGAGCCCTGCTGCCTGAATATGGCGTACAGATTCATCTGTGGCTGGAATGCAAAAAAAATTGCAAGAGCCGCACCCACAAGAGTGAGATTCAGAAAGAACCAGCATAAAATTTTGGTAAAAAGAGAGGAGCTGGGTTTTTTCATGATAGATCTCCAGGATAAGTGAACATGTATCCAGCTGTTCTTACAGTCCTGATAAACCTTGGATTTCGTGAGTCATCTCCAAGTTTGCGCCTCAAGGATGAGATATGGACATCAACCGACCGGTCAAAGAGATCATAACTTCTGCCTGCAAAAGCATTCAGAAGATGGTCGCGCGTAAGAACTCTTCCTGAAGCTCCGGCCAGAATTGTCAGAAGGTCATACTCGACAGGGGTAAGATTCAGGGTTTTACCCCCCATGCGGACAGCTCTTGAGGCTCTGTTGATCTGCAACTCTCCGAATATCATCTCACTATCGTCCGTATCCTGATCGGTTTCAGGAGCTTCAGCTCTTCTTTCACCCCCTGAATACCTTCTGGTCACTGCACGAAGGCGGGCAAGAAGTTCACGTGAGGAGAATGTTTTGGGAAGATAGTCGTCCGCTCCCATCTCAAGCCCGACTATTCTGTCTGTCTCCTCACCCCGCGCGGTCAGCATGAGAACCGGTACTTCAGACTCTCTGCGCAGCTTCTTTAACACCTCAAACCCATCCATGCCAGGCATCATGACATCAAGAATCACCGCACTGTACTCTCTGGTCAGGGCCATCTGAAGCCCCTGAACCCCGTTGCAGGCAATATCTGTATCATATCCCATGGTTTCAAGATAGTCAGCAATAAGTCTGCACAGTTTAACGTCGTCATCCACAATCAATATCTTCATCTGAGCTGGAACTCTCTTAGGGTTTCTTGCTTCAATATCCATATTTTCAATGAAAACCTCCATCTGCTTTACAAAATCTTTACAATGTTTTTTTTCAAATAACATAAAATCTTTACATTATCACTCTATATTAAGCTTAAATGGTGAATTAAAGATTGTCAGGATGTCACAAGAGGTTGTTAATAGAAAATAAAAGATCACAGAAAAAAAGAGAAGCGAGGTTAAAACATTGCACACTATTTATCATCTGATTTATCGCCTTAAAATAACACTTTTTGCAATTTTTTTCCCAGTTGCAGCAGTTGCCTTTTTTGCTGGATGCAGTGCCGTAGGGCCGGATTACAAGCAGGTGGAGGTCAAGATGAGCAAAGGAGGATGGCACAGCGAACTTGCTCCGGGGCTTGCAAAAGGGGCTCTCTCATCTTCCGATATGGCCATGTGGTGGAGCAGTTTCAACGATCCGGTACTATCTGAGTTGATAGATAGAGCAATAAAAAATAATCTGAGCCTGAAAGAGGCTCTGGCAAGGGTACGTGAAGCACGGGCTCAAAGAGGTGTAAGCCAGGCAGCCACCCTTCCCACCATTGATGGAAGCGGGTCAATTTCAAGATCTGGAAGCAGTGAGAACAGCGGAGCTAAAAGTGTCTCCACACAGTACTTTACAGGTTTTGATGCAGGTTGGGAGCTTGATATATTCGGAGGTGTCAGACGATCCATTGAGGCCTCTGAGGCAACTTTACAGATAAACATTGAGGATCTCAACGATGTGATGGTCTCTTTGCTTGCAGAGACTGCTCTTAACTATATTGATGTGAGGACATACCAGAAACGACTTGCCATAGCAGATACCAACCTTAAATCCCAGCAGGAGACCTACAGCCTTGTGGAGTCTCAGTATCAGGCAGGGATAGGCAGCGAGCTTGATGTCAAGCAGGCGCTCTATACTCTTGAGAGTGTTCGATCAAAAATTCCAGCCATGCGTACAGCCCTTGAAGAGGCCATGAACCGGATTGCAGTACTGCTTGGGCAGAGACCGGGAGCGCTCCATGCTAAGCTTCAGGATCAATCAGAGATACCGGTCTCTTCAGAAGATCTTACCGTAGGATTCCCTGCTGATACTCTCAGAAACAGACCAGACATCCGTATGGCAGAACAGGAGGTTGCACTCAGGACAGCTGAAGTTGGTGTGGCAACTGCGGAACTCTACCCAAAGTTCACTCTGCTTGGCACAATAGCTCTTGACTCTCTCTCTGGAGGTGATTTTCTCACAGCTTCCAGCAGAAGCTGGAGTATCTCTCCTGGCTTCTCATGGAGGCTTTTTGATGCAGGGGCAATCAGGAAAAGTATTGAGGTGAAGTCAGCGCTTCAGGAGCAGGCTCTGATCCAGTACCAGTCATCTGTTCTTACAGCCCTGGAAGAGGTTGAAAATGCGCTTGTTGCCTATGCTCAGGAGCTGGAACTTCGTAAAACTCTGGCCTCTGGAGTGGATGCTGCAAGAGATGCGGTCAAACTTGCACAGGATCAATATTTTTCAGGTCTTGTTGATTTTTCTGATGTTCTGGAGGCCCAGAGATCACTCTTCTCATTTGAAGATGAACTTGCCAAGAGCAACGGAACAGTTGCGTCAGATATGGTGAGACTTTATAAGGTTCTTGGCGGAGGGTGGAGAGAGCAAGTTCCCCCTTCTGAAGAGAACCTCAAGCATAATAAAGGATAGTATAAGGATAGAATCATGTTGAAAACAGATATTGGGGAACAGGAGCAGGAGATCACTGCTGTTATAGGGAGCACCTCCCGCTCAAACTCGGGAAAATGGTTCAGACGGCTCTTAAGCTGGACTCTTATTATACTTCTCATTGCTGCTGCAAGTTTCTACTTTAAGGAGCATAACAGAGAAAAACCTTTACAGTACAAGAGTCAGGCAGCTGTGGAGGGCGATCTCACTGTTACTGTAAGTGCGACAGGAACTCTGGAGCCGACCAATCAGGTTGATGTGGGAAGTGAACTTTCCGGAATCATGGAGAGTGTTGAGGTCGATTATAATGATACTGTAACAGTAGGCCAGATTCTGGCAAAGCTTGAAACTTCAAAACTCAAGGCTGATGTCATGAAATCTCAGGCAGCTCTCGACTCTGCCAGAGGTAAGGTTTTACAGATAGATGCCACTCTGACCGAGACACGCAGAAATCTTGATAGAATAAAGCATGCAAGGGTGCTTACCAACAACAAAGCACCATCACAGGAGGTGCTTGATGAAGCTCAGGCCTCATTTCAGAGAGCCAAGGCAGATCTGATCAGCGCCAGAGCTGCTGTAAGCGAGGCATCGGCAACTCTGGAGTCTGCCAGGACAGATCTGGCCAAAGCGATCATCAAATCTCCTATCAACGGAGTGGTGCTTACAAGAAGCGTTGATCCTGGTCAGACCATGGCCGCCTCTCTTGAGTCTCCGGTGCTCTTCACGCTGGCTGAAGATCTGACCCAGATGGAGCTGCATGTGGATGTGGATGAGGCTGACGTAAGCCTTGTAAAAGATGGACAGAGTGCCTCGTTCTCCGTTGATGCATACCCGGATCAGACCTTTCCTGCAACTATCAGGCAGGTCAGATATGGTGCACAGACAACTGATGGCGTTGTCACCTACGAGACAGTGCTAAGTGTCAATAACTCAGCCATGTTGTTGCGTCCTGGTATGACTGCAACTGCCGATATAACAGTAAAAAAGATAGATCAGGCACTTCTGATCCCGAATGCTGCACTGCGTTTCACCCCACCTGTAGCGCTGACTCAGGGTGATGAGAAATCTTCAAAGTCAGGCGGAATTTTAAGCAGACTGCTCCCTGGCCCTCCACGCAGCAGATCTCTGTCAAAAAAGGTGGAAAATGGGACCTCTGATGAGAAGGGGCAGATAGTCTGGATAATCGGATCAGAGGGCAGGCCGGAAGAGGTCAACATAACAACAGGCGAAACAGATGGAACCATGACTCAGGTGTTATCTGGTGCTATTAAACCTGGTATGAAGCTTGTTGTAGATAGTGATGAGAGTCAACCTGAATAGAGATGGGATCAAAAAATATTTACAGCAAGTATGAGATAATTACAGCAGGTATGAGATAATTACAGCAGGTATGAAATAATTACAGCAGGTATGAAATAATTACAGCAGGTATGAAATAATTACAGCGGGTATGGAGATAATGATGGTCAACTCAGACAGTGTGGATCAGAGTTCTGCTCTGATCCGGTTCAAGGGGGTCTCAAGGGTCTATGGATCAGGAAGTGCTGCAATGTATGCACTGCGGGGGATATCTCTTCAGATTGAGAAAGGGGAATTTGTAGCTGTAATGGGGCCAAGCGGGTCAGGGAAATCAACATCCATGAATATCCTTGGTTGCCTTGATATTCCAAGCTCTGGCACATATCTCTTTAACGGCGTTAAAGTTGAATCTCTGTCGCGTGACCAGCGGGCGATTCTGCGCCGTCACTATCTGGGGTTTGTGTTTCAGGGGTTTAACCTTTTAAACCGGACATCAGCACAGGAGAATGTGGAGCTGCCTCTGGTCTATCGGGGTGTCCCGGCAGCAGAGCGCAGAAGAGATGCTCTCAGAGCACTTGAAGCTGTCGGGCTTAAAGGGTGGGAATCTCATACTCCAGGAGAGCTATCAGGAGGACAGCAGCAGAGAGTTGCCATTGCAAGGGCGATTGTCACCAATCCCAAAGTGCTTCTGGCTGACGAGCCGACTGGAAATCTTGACTCTGCACGCAGCAGGGAGGTGATGGAGCTTCTGACAAGGTTTAACAAGGAGAGGGGAATCACCATCATCATGGTGACTCATGAGCCTGATATGGCAGAGTATGCCAGCCGTCAGATCCACTTTACCGATGGTGTGATCAATGAGAACCATCAGGAGGAGATAGCACTATAATGTTTTGGGAAACTTTTTTTCTGGCACTCAGAGAGATCCGCAGAAATGTTCTTCGCTCCTCTTTGACAATACTTGGTATTGTCATTGGTGTTGCAGCTGTAATAACAATGGTGAGCCTTGGAAATGGAGCAACTGCGCAGGTTACCTCCAGTATCTCGAGCCTTGGCAGCAATCTGCTGAATGTAAGAGCTGGTCAGGGGCCGCGTGGACCTGGAGGTACACGCGCTGAAGCTGAAAATTTTGAGGTTGCTGATGCTGATGCAATCAGAAGTGAGATATCAAACCTGGCAGCAGTAGCTCCTGTTGCTTCACAGGGGGCACAGGTTATCTACGGCAATCAGAACTGGTCAACCACAGTCAACGGCAGCACGAACCACTATTTCAAGGTAAAGAGCTGGAAACTCAAAAGCGGACGGGAGTTTACAGAGAGTGAACTTAAGGGGGGCAGGGCAGTCTGCATCATAGGAGATACAGTTCGCAAGGAGCTTTTTGGAGGCCAGAATCCTCTGGGCTGTTCCATCAGACTGGAAAAACTCACCTGTCAGGTTATAGGGGTGCTCACATCCAAGGGGCAGTCCAGTTTCGGCTCAGATCAGGATGATATTGTCATTACTCCCCTTAGAACACTTCAGAGAAGGATGACAGGAAGCAGAGATATAGATGGGATTTATATCTCTGCAAAGGATAGTGCCTCCACAACAAAGGTAAAGGCAGATATTGAACAGCTTATGCGCGAACGCAGAAAGATAGCCTCTGGTAAGGATAATGATTTTCATGTTATGGATATGCAGGAGATAGTGAGCACCCTTACAGGCACAACCCGTGTTCTTACTGCTCTTCTTGGGGCTGTGGCTGCCGTAAGCCTGCTGGTCGGAGGCATTGGGATCATGAACATCATGCTTGTGTCAGTGACCGAACGGACGCGGGAGATCGGCATCCGTCTTGCCATCGGTGCTCTGGAAAAAGAGGTGTTGATGCAGTTCCTTGTGGAGGCTGTGGTTCTCTCCTGTTTCGGAGGTATTGCCGGGATCCTGCTCGGTCTGACAGCTGCCCGGATTGGCGCTCAGATTCTCACTATTCCATTTATATTCAATCCGGGAATAGCGTTGGTTGCCTTTCTCTTTTCAGCTGCTGTCGGGGTCATATTTGGTTACTTTCCAGCTCGTAAGGCGGCTCAGCTTGACCCTATTGAGGCGTTACGGCATGAGTAATCTCTGAACACATGGCAAGGTGGGTCTGGTCAAGCAGCGATTATTTGTGGAAAATGGAGAGGGGGAGTTTTGCATTGCCTGATTCCAGGTGGAGGGCTTCAATTGTTTCTACAATCTATACAAAAATATCCTTGCATTTTTCTGTATAGCCAGATATTAAACCCACAGCAAAAAGATGTATGCCCCAAACTCACCGCGGCATTGTTCAACAGCATTTTTATCAATAATCCCGCTTGCAGAATCTGCATTTTGCGTTTTCCGACGTGGTTGGCTGAATGGATTTTTGTTTGCGGTTTCTTGGGGGCGGGACTATGGATAAAATGCTATTAGTTGTGGGGTGTCCAAATCGCCATATTCGCCTTGCTCACGATTTTGACCCCTTTAAATTTGCTGTAAAAGTAGACAGGGCAAGCATTTCAGCTGATTTTATCAGGTCCAAAAAGTGAGCAAAAAAATAATCTCAAAAGCGGGGTTTTTGGACACCCCAGAACAAATAGAATTTATAGAAAATACTTTATTTGTCTTGATCAGAATTCACACTGAAACGAGACAAGCTTCGTGCAGCATATAATGAAAGTATTGCCTATAAACAAAAACAATTTGATAGGTGTTTTTAAAATCGAAGAATATGACCCCTATAAATCTCAAAATCAGATAAAGCACAGTAAGGATGGTGGAAAGACTTGGGAAAACATATTTTCAACACCTGAGATATCTAATTAAAGGTCTTGGTATCGGATTGCGTCCGTCACAGTTTCTGCGTGGTTTGAAACTTGTAGTTCCTTGTAATGTCCACCACAAAAAGGCGGGTTCAATGAATATGATATGCCATGGCTGAAGAAACAAACTACACAGTGAAGAAAAGATACTGGTTGACGGCGCACTTGACATGATCGGTTCTACCTTTCAGACCGTTATTAGATTATTATGTAAGTTTTTTTGCTTGATGAAAATTTGGAAAAAATGTGATGGAAAAAGATATAAAAATAGAACTTACCGAGAATACGTTTGATTTTCTTTCAGAAACATTACCTGAAAACATCATCAGTAAACTCAAACCTATTGAGGCACAAGTTTACAATAGTTTTGATGTGTTTTGTTCAATTTTAAAAGGGTTGTTAGGTGATGACTTTGAGGGGTATAAAGATACTATACTTAATTATGCAGTACAAATTGAAAGCGATGAGGATACACTACAACAAGATACTTATATTAACGAAAACGGTAAAACTTCAATTTATCCTTATGACCCCTCAAAAGCCGATATTGACATTCGCGAAGAACCGCAAACTGTTTATGAATTAGTGAAAAGAAAATGGGATAGAGATTTAATTCAAATGCCGGATTTCCAGAGAAAATACGTTTGGAAACCTGAGCAGCAAAGTTTGTTCATTGAATCTGTTTTACTTAATTTTCCTTTACCACCACTTTACATAAATAAAGATACAAAAGGAAAATACATTGTTGTTGACGGCAGACAACGAATTACAACTTTAAGACGTTTCTTGAAAAACGAGTTTAAATTGCAAGGTTTACGAGCATTTCCGCAATTGAACGGAAAAAATTTTGAAGAGTTAATTGCTATAAATTCGGAATATCAAACAAAAATAGAAGACAAGAAACTGCTGGTTTATCTTATTCAGCCCACTGTTCCCATGGAAATGGTTTATGATATTTTTAACCGCATTAATACTGGTGGAACCCAGTTGGAGCGACAGGAAATTCGGAATTGTATTTATTTAGGCAAAGCAACTGATTTTTTGAAAAAATTGGCTGGTAAGGAGATTTTTAAAGAAGCCATTGATAACGGTATTTCAGACAACAGAGCCAAAGACCAGGAAGCCATATTACGCTTTTTGGCTTTCAGAATATTTGACTACACATTAGAATACAAAAACAGCATGAATGATTTTGTTGAAAATGCAATGAAATACATTAACGGCAATTATAATAATGACGAATTGTCGCAGCTTGAAAACGAGTTTGATAAAGCCATGCAATACACGTTGGACTTTTTTGAAAAGAATAATTTCAGAGTCCCAACAGAAAACACAAGAGGACGGGTTAATATTGCTATCTTTGAAACAGTTGCGGGATTTTTTGCATCAAAAAGCGAAGAGTTTCTATTACATAATAAGGCACAGATAAAAGCCAATTATTCGATTTTGCTTAAAAATGAGGCTTATATTGATGCTGTAAGGTTTTCAACTGGTGACAAAAGACGTGTTACTACCCGCTTTGATATTGCTTTTGATATGCTAAACCTTGAATGTGAGAATGTATAAAATGATAAATTCCACGCGATTAAAAAATTTCAAAACCTTTAAAAATGAGACTGTTTTTAATGTTTCACTGCTTAACTTATTAACAGGAATTAACGGCAGAGGAAAATCTTCTTATTTGCAAAGCCTTTTATTAATACGCCAATCGCTTGAAGAGCACGGTAATTTTGACAAAGTTATATTTAATGGCTCATGTGTTAATTTAGGCTCGTTTCGTGATGTAAAAAATAGATATACAGGTAATGATGCAAAAATTGAAATTTCGCATTCGGGTCCCAATGGAAAACAGGAACTTATAATGAAGCGAAGCGAAAACGATGATATGGTAGGAATACCTGAAAATATAACCGATGAAATACTTAACGATTTTAGAAATATTCACTACATAGCAGCAGATAGAATTGGTCCACAGGAATTTTACCTGAAATCTACCTTGCCTGAATTTATTAATGTAGGCACTAAAGGTGAATTTGTTGCTAATGTTTTATTACAAAAAAAATCGAATTTGGTTCATGATAAGTTAATTTGTAACCCCGACAGTTCACACGATTTAGAATTGCAAACCGGCGAGTGGTTATCAAAAATACTGGACACGGAAAATGTCAAAGTATTTGCTACCAATGAAGAAAGCAGCCGGGTAATTACACTTTTGTTTGGTTTTGGACAATCAAAATTCCGGCCTGCAAATGTTGGATTTGGTTATACGTACATATTGCCTATAATTGTATCTGGTTTAATTGCAAAAGAAGGTGAAATTCTGATAGTTGAGAATCCCGAAGCACACCTGCATCCCAAAGCACAATCAAATTTAGTTTATTTTCTGTCGATTGTGGCATCTTGTGGTGTGCAGGTTTTTATTGAATCACACAGTGAGCATATTCTAAACGGTATACGTATCTGCGCATTGAATGATAAAATCGATATCACGCACAACGACATATCGATATTTTACTTTGAAGATGATCAGGACGAACCGTATAAAAAACTGAATGTAAAAGCAAATGGAAAAATCGACAATTGGGTTGAGGGCTTTTTCGATCAACAAGAAATTGACTTGGCGGAAATTTTTAAACTTTCAAGAAAAAAATAATGCAATTTGAATTCTACATAGTCAATCATTCGTTTGAATATCGGGACGGAATTTCCAAAGAAAAGATTGAGAATAAAATAAAATCTTTATCAAACGATTATGATTACATCAGGCAATATAAAGAAACAGACAAGATATATGTAAACCCTGATATTTACGATGCCATTATTTTTCCTGAACTAACAATTTGTGATTTTCTCTATTCCCCCAAAGGGCGTAAAAATTTCGACAGGGATACAATTGCATTTCTAAGTAATATCATTGACAAGTCAGAAGAAACAAGTCTGACTTCTAAAGAAATAGTTGGCGATTTACTACCCAAACATAATGAAAATAAAGTCTATGGTTTGTTGTGTTTGCACCAGTTAGAGGGTATTGATGCAGAATATCTTGTGTATAATAAAAATAACTGGTTAGATTTCCACCGCTATTTTCTTAGTATTTACTCACACGATGCCCTTTTTTTTATTGATGAATGTAAAAAATATTATCCTGATTTGTATTTTCATGAAAATAATTATCAATCAATAAAAGCTCTTATAAGCAATAGTATTAAAACAGTTGTTCACTATCTGAATGGGTTGAACAATAACTTCTTGAAATGCAAACAGGAAACAAATAACCGAATTGAATTGCTCAAAAAATTTAATTCTATTTCAAATTTCGATTTAGATGCTTCACCCGAAGGTGATGTAAGCCGCAAAAAAGAACTGACATTTTATTTTACAAACAACCATAAAAAAGATGTTCCGGTTTATTGCGAGCTACACTTAAAATTACTGTATGACGATACCAGAAAAGTAAAACAAAACCGCATCTATTTTCACGAAGGAAAAGAGGATATTGAAGAAGGTAAAATATTAATCGGACATATCGGGAAACATTTGTAATCCACCGATTAAAATTATGATATAAAGGTTTATATCCAGTAGATTCATCTGGTGAAACCGATGTTTGCAGCGTTATCTTTTTATAGGGTATTGGGTCGTTTGGATTCCGTCCATCACGGTTTCTGCAGCGAATTGATCTGCACCCCAGAAGCCGCGTCAAGCTGCGAACACCTTGTATTTGGGTTGGCTTTGAGAATGCTCTCGCAGTGCAATCGGGTGCGCTCTCCAACCAGTCTGTAGAGCAGACCGCGAGAACGTTTGCTGATTTACACGAAGGCTTCTGGCGCGGCTGCTCACTTCACCGTTTTAGGACTCAGCGAGGAGAGGTGATGGGAATACCTAAAGACATATTGAACGAGAATCCATCATTGGGGGATTGGTCCATAATGACAGCCTATCGAGGCAGTATAGCGCATGGCATGTATGTCCCGAAGTCTGACCCGAATAGCATTGACGACAAGGACATTATGGCTGTTTGTATCCCGCCCATTGATCATTATTTCGGCCTTCGAGAGTTTGGCTCTCGCGGGACAAAAGAGATAAAACGGGACGAATGGGATATCGTGGTGTACGAGTTCCGCAAGTTCATTAACTTGCTTATTCAAGGGAACCCCAATGTACTGATGATGCTTTGGCTTGAACCAAAGCTCTACACCCACCTGACCGAATCAGGAAAGAAGCTTATCGAAAACCGACATCTCTTTGTTGGCCGCTATGTCTACAAGGCCTTCACTGGCTATGCTTATGGGCAATTACACAGGATGACCCACATGGCTTTTGAAGGGTATATGGGGCAGAAGCGCCGTGCCCTGGTCGAAAAGTTTGGCTACGACACGAAAAATGCCGCTCACCTAATCCGATTGCTTCGAATGGGGATGGAATTTCTAAAAGATGGCGAACTTGAAGTAATGAGACGGGATGCTCAGCAGTTGCTTGAAATTAAGCGGGGGGAATGGACATTGGAGCAGGTTAAAGCCGAGGCTGACCACGGGTTTAAAATGGCAGAACAGGCATACCTGGACTCTACCTTGCCTGTAGGTCCTGATGTGGAAAACATTAACAAGCTTGCAGTTGAGATCGTTCAACATGAATTCCAGCAACGCTCCTAACAGACACATTCAGCCGGACACCCAACCACGCGGGTGTGTGTTGGTTGGTGTTCCCGGCAAGCCCCTTGGCGGCGTGGTTTGGGCCGCTTATCCCCGGCGTTGAACAAAAACGCTACCGCTGGTGCGACCTGAAACCTTTGATATTATTGTTAATTAATGTAAATTAACCTGCCGTATCACCAGCAGTTTCTTACCTCTGCGTGTATAACTGGTAATGGTTTTGTATGAAGCCCGTGGGACAATGAAGCTCTTGGTCGAAAGACCCGGAGAGTAAGCCGTAAGGCAAGCTCAACTCTGGCAGCATCAAGCCGGTTGGGAGCTAAGAATAGCGGTATGCGTAATACATGTAAACTGTTGATAAACGCCGTTAGCGTTGAAAGGCCAAAGATGCTGTGAGGCCTTGACCAAAATGGTAAAGGGTATGGTCAGGATGTTCTGCTGCCATCCTGCGTGATCCATGACTCCCTCGGCGAATAGACAGACGCTAACCCGCTGTGTAATATCAAAAGGAACAGGGTAAGCCCGATTATCTTCATTTGAGTATGGGAAGCAAGCCGCAAGTTGAGTCGATAGACAAGCGGGTAGAGGAGGTCGGAAAAAGCAAAAGCTGTTTTGTAATGAAACAGATACGGGTTAAGCCCCGGCACGAAAGTGAGCAGACTTCCGACAGGTGTTGAATCCCGGGAAATGTCTGGACGATTTAATCTTTATGGTGAGGATAGTTGATGACAAAACATTTTTCAAAATGGGTATCAAAGCAAAAGATATCAGATGAATATCTTGAGACTGCTCTTTCAGAGTTGGAGGCAGGCCATTTCGAGGCAAACCTTGGCGGATATTTGTACAAAAAAAGAGTTCGATTTGAGGGGCAAGGTAAAAGTGGAAGTGGGAGGACAATTATATGCTACAAGAAAGAAGATCGTGCTATCTTTATCCACGGATTTGCCAAAAATGAGAAAGAAAATTTGTCCCCAAAAGAACTTCACGTCTTCAAGGAATTCTCCCGGATCATAATGAAATTATCAGCGAGTGAAATACAAATTGCGATTGAGAATGGAGATTTTATCGAGGTGGAACCATGAGAAAATCTATTGCGGAATCAATTACAAGCACGGTTAAGGATTTAAACAAAAGCGGGTTAGTAGATGATATAACAATGAGGAATATTGAAAACCTCTGCCTCCCGGAAATCAATGATTACAGCCCAGCACAAATAATCTCCATAAGAAAGAGATTCAAGTTGAGCCAGGCAGCTCTTGCCAGCATTTTTAATATCAGCCCCTCGACAGTTCAAAAGTGGGAACAAGGTAATAAAAAACCTGCGGGAGCATCAAGGAAATTACTGGACATAATGGAAAGAAAGGGTTTGGATGCTCTTATTTGAAAAACAGACGGATGAGGCAGAAGAGGTCGCCAAACCAGACCGCCTCGGGCAACTGATTCTTGCGTGCTTCTCAAGGCGGCCAGTTAGCTCGGCGTTATGGAACAAGATACTATGACCCTACTGATTCAAGAGGTTCCGCCAGCCGATGCGCCAATGGATATTCTTCTGTTAGCGGATCCTTCGGCGGATAAGGTTCTCTCTTATTTGCTAAGATCAACGTGCTTCCTCGCCTCCAACAATGGAACGGTTGTAGGCGCATGTGTCGTTCAGCCACGAGGGGGCAATGTGTATGAACTTATGAGCATCGCAGTACATCCTGATCATCAGATGTCCGGTTATGGCACCGCACTCCTGAAGTGGGTCATTGACTTCTTTCGGAGAGGTGGCGCCAGTGAATTAGAAGTTGGCACTGGAACATTTGGTTACCAACTTGCCTTTTATCAAAGGCTGGGTTTCCGGGTCAAAAGCATTGACCGCGACTTTTTCATCAAGAACTATGACGTACCAATATTTGAAGAAGGCATTCAACTTTTTGACATGTTACGCCTCTCTATCAAATACAGCGATAAGGTTGTATAACCGGGTTGTGACAGGGGCGTTTGAGCCAACAGAGTGTGTCTGATCCAATTTCAACAAAGTAGATAATATCATTAATAGATTCTGCTGCATCAATAAAATCGGGATTCTCCCCATATATTGAGTCAGCAAGAACATATTTAAAGGGAGTTGTTCCCTCTTTCCAGAGTCTGAAAAGCATTGATGCTGCAAGCTGAGCTTTTGTTTTAAATCAGGTTCCTTCAGGCAGGTTGCATTTTACCCATCTCTTTTGATAATCAACCCCGAACCATTAAAATCGGCTATCTGATGCGTGCAGCTTTGAGCCGATCTACAAGATATTCACTGAGAAACATGATGGCCTCGATGTCAAGGTGACCTGTGACTGTCTCGTCAAAAAGAAGCTTTACATCAGCATCAAAATTCTCGCCTGCTTCCCAGAAAAGCAGAGTTACAGCAACTGAAGGGAAGACCTGGAAGGAAAAGGCAAGATTGGGCGATTCATAGTGATCTTTCACATCAGTTCCACCGCACTGCAAACAGGCACTTTGAAGCGTTGCAAGGTTGCCGGAAAAGGCCTTTTTCAGAGGCTCTTCAACATGATTTCGCATCGAGACAGCTTTTGAGACGGTGTTTGGAAACTCCTTGAAACTTTTAAGATTACCGGTCGGTTTTGCAGCTTCAGCTTTAGCCATCATGGCCATATGAATATAGACAAAAGTCTGCTCGTTGCGTGACAGTTCATTACCAGCCTCATCTCTTACGCCGTTGCGATCAATGTGCAGATATCCGTTGAGATAGGGTAGCACAAGCAGATCACGTTCCATTTTTCCACCAGCCCGTTCACCGATTTTTTTCAAATCCTCGGTTGCAATTTTATCCTTTGCAAGTTGCAAAGCTTCCGAAGCCATATCCTTTTTCAACCATTTCCCCTGACAATACTGCTCTTCAAGCTCCTTTTCCGCCCACGCCAAAACCTCGTGTGCAATATGAGGACAGTTTTGCAGCGGATGTTTTTCCGACACCACCATACTGGCAAAGGCAAGGCAGGTCAGAAAACCGCACTCCTTGCAGTTGGTTTTCGGCAATACCTTTTTATAGAGATCCACAACAGATAGGGCCATAAGTATCCTCCTTGAGAGAGAGTCATGTACACATTAGATCCTCTTCCTGGCAGCGCATTGATACGGAGGAGGTTGGTAAAATTGTCTTTGAGAATGGTAGATTCCTAAACGTATTGGCAATATGTTTGATATGGCTGCCATCCCCTTGCAGCATAACGGAAAATCCCTACAGTTTCACAAGCAAAATATTTGCTCCACACGATTTCTGCCATTTTTTTTTGCCATGTAGAGAGCCTGGTCTGCCCGTTTTGTCATGGTCTCCAGGCTATCTCCGGAAATATATTGGGTTAGTCCAATACTTGCAGTGATTTTCCCGGCCTTCCCATGATCTTTCTCCATAATTATACGACGTAATTTTTCAGCAAAAGTGACCGCATCAGTAGAGTTTGTTTGGAATAATATCATAAATTCTTCTCCTCCCCATCTGCCTACTATATCCACCTTGCGTGAATTATCAGAAAGAATCCTGGCAAAACTGATAAGAACTTCATCCCCAACATCATGTCCATACTTGTCATTTACAGATTTAAAATGGTCAATGTCAACCATTGACAAAGCCAAGTTCTCGCTGAAACGTTCACATCTATGGATCAGCTCTTTGGATTTTTTTTCTATAAATAGACGGTTGTAAAGCCCTGTCAATTGATCTTTTGTTGCAAGAAGGTCAAGTTCTTTATTCTTGGTTTGCAACTCTTGATTTGCCAAGCTCAATTCTGCATAAATTTTTTTCGTCTCAGTCAGATCATGGATCAACACAGTGAAGCCGATTTGACTTTCAACCAGAGTATCTCCCACTGTCACATATATTGGAAAAATTGTTCCATCCTTTTTTTGCCCCATCACCTCCTGGCCAATTGGGAAGATATCTTTTTTATTGCCAGCAATGTATTGCTCGATATAGTTTTCATAGTCTGTTTTATGATCATCAGGTAGTAATATGTTGACACTTTTTCCGATCACCTCTTCTTGTTCATATCCAAACAGTTTTACGGCAGCCGGGTTAAATAGTTGAATAGCTCCTTTCTGATCAATATTTATGATGGACTCTCCAGCTGTATTTACAATGGCTTTCAGTTGAATCTCCAGCTGTTTTGTTTTTGTAATGTCTGTATGGGCAATAATTATATTTTCTCCATACTTGACCCGACGAGCCTTCATTAAAAACCATCTGTTCTCATTTGGGGAGGGGGCTGGATATTCAAGTTCAAACTCATCTGTGTCATTTTTTATCAATGCCTTTAATTGCATTGAGCATTCATGAGCTATCTCGGATGAAACCCCAACTGCACTATCACAAACTTCCAGATAATTGACGCCGACAGATATTGTTTTTAAATCCACAATACCATTATCTTTTCCAAACTGATACCAGGCCTGATTGGCTCTTTCAATCTTGCCAGTTAAGTTGATGACTGCAACATGGGCAGGTACAGAGTCCAATATGTCGTTTATTTCCTGGAATTTTTCTTTTAAACTTATCGTGTACCTTTCAATTTCATCCTCGTAGGATACGATCAGATTCCTGATCTGTTTTTCAAAAATGGTAACAATAACAATTGAGATCAGAATGGCAACCAGTGCGATTAAGAAAGAGTGATGATACTGTCTGAGCAGAGTCTTTTTCATCTTGATTGTCTCTTTTTCAATAAGCTGATCCACATCATCAAGATAAACACCAGTTGCAACTACCCAATCATATGGTTTGTACAGTTTGGCAAAGGAGATTTTATGGACAATTTTTTCAGAACCCATTTTTTTGAAATAATAGTCAAAAAATAGCTCCCCATCCTTTTTAATACCGTTGAGTTCAGCTTCGTATGGGCGGTTTCCCATGATGTCGGTCGTGTTTGTAGAGAGCCACATCCCTTCTGTATGGGGAAGGTTGGGATGGATCTGCCTGATTGCATATTTCTCTCCACCTCCATAGTTCACGATATGATTTACCCATATGTAACCATCATCAATCAGGCGCAATTTTCGAATATAATCGCTAATACCCTTCACGCAGATAGATTTGATCTCTTCATCTGTCAAATTCTTTGAAGCAGGCTCCTCTGAAACTCTTCTTTTTTCGTTCTCAATAAAGTATATGGTACTATCCACACTATTGCGCAAAAACCTTTTTTTTTCATTTATGATACCGGTTGACAATTGATGAAGTTTGTTAGCGTACTCTTTATTTAAACTCTCTGTGTAGATAAATGAAAACACGGCTGCGAGCAGGATTATTACCGTTATGGAACCGATATAAAAATAACGTCGGATTCTGTTTTTTTCTATATTCATATAGCTCTTTTTGATTTTGGGATGTTTGCTAATAAAAACGCTCTGCTGGTAACTCTGATAATTGTTTTAACCATTTCCCCTTTATTAAGATGCTTTGACCTCATAATGATCCATATAGGTTCAATATAACCGGAACTGCCACTTAAAATTCAAGAATACAGGTTC
>Ga0209800_10002083_pt1 | contig 18529 bp, 17 predicted proteins | sample Higcelweek8metaG_FD_187174 | JGI IMG/M metagenome (GOLD analysis project Ga0209800, IMG submission 187174) | Freshwater pond sediment microbial communities from the University of Edinburgh, under environmental carbon perturbations - High... | ecosystem: Environmental > Aquatic > Freshwater >...
AATGGAATTGGTCGTCAAAAAAGCACTGAATTAAATGCTATAAAAAACAAAAATCACAATTCTTTTGCCACTGAAGCTATGCAAAACAGAGTGAACTTACTTAATCAATACAATCAAAAAAATATTTCAATTCAGTATATCGATAAAACAAACTTGAACAATCAACCTACTGGAACCTCAGTTGTTTTTGAAATACCAATAACTTATTAAGATGAAAGCAATAATTATAGACGACGAAAAAAGAGCAAGAGTTTCATTAGCCTTACTTATTCAGGAATATTGTCCAAATGTGGAAATTGTAGCCGAATGTGAAAATCTCTCACAAGGAGTTAAAGCCATTAGAAAACATAATCCTGATTTAGTTTTATTAGACATTGAAATGCCTGGTCATAGCGGATTAGAATTGTTAGATTTTTTTGATGAAAACGATGTAAATTTTTCCATTATTTTTACCACTGCGTATAACGAATATGCGTTGCAAGCATTTAAGTTTTCGGCAATTGATTACTTATTGAAACCTATTAATCCGGAACAATTAGCAGATGCTATTACCCGATTAGAAAAACAAAAACAAAAGCTCGAAAATTTCAAAATATTAAAAGAAAACATTCAGCAAGAAAGTTTAAGTAAAATTGCAGTTCCGTCAGGAAATACATTAATTTTCTTAGATACTACAAAAATTGCTCATATTAAAGGAGAAGGTGCTTATTCTGAAGTGTTTTGCACAACCGGAACAAAAAATTTAGTAAGCCGAAATCTCAAAAATTTTGAAGATATTTTATGTTCAGATAAGCGTTTTATGCGTGTTCACAAATCATATATCGTAAATTTTGAACAAGTAGTTGCATACAATAAATCAGATGGTGGAAGTTTAGAATTAAACACAGGAGTTCATATTCCGGTTTCACCTGATAGAGCGCAACAAATATTGGAGCAAATTCAAATTGTGAAGAGATAAATTAAATTTCATTAACATCAAATCCAACAGATTTTAAATCCTCCCAAAAACTTGGATACGATTTAGAAACCACCTCAGCATTTTCAATAATAATTGGAACTTTTAATGCTAAAGGCGCAAAAGCCATAGCCATTCTGTGGTCTTGATAAGTTGAGATTGAAATTTTTTCCTTAATTGCAGAAGAGGATTTCAAATACAAAGAATCATTAGTTACAGAAATTTCAGCGCCTAATTTTGTTAATTCCATTTTTAAAGCCTCTAATCTGTCCGTTTCTTTGATTTTTAGCGTATGTAATCCAGTTAAATCACAACCCATTCCTAATCCGAAACAAGTTACGGCAATGGTTTGTGCAATGTCAGGAGAGTTGTTGAGTTGCGAGTTGTGAGTTGTGAGTTGTGAATTATGAATTCTTTCTTTTGAAATCGTGATTGAATTATCACTATTAAAAGTAGTTTCAACACCAAAATCTTGATAAATTTCAACTAAAGCGCTATCACCTTGCAAACTATTTTCTTTATAACTCGAAAGTGAAATTTGTATACCAATTTCAGACAAAGCAACAATGGAATACCAGTAGGATGCTGAACTCCAATCGGACTCAATTATGAATTGTGAATTGTGAATTAGCTTCGCTCTGTTCGCCTCTGGCTCGAGTGTGAATTGCGGTTTTACAGAAATTTTATTTCCAACAAAAGAAGTCTTTACTCCTATTTCATTTAATAAAGCCAATGTCATTTTAATGTACGGAACAGATGTAATTTCTCCTTCCAAAGTTAATTCTAAACCATTTTCAAGCTTTGGAGCAATTAGCAACAATGCCGAAATATATTGGCTACTCACATTGGCTGGAAGCGAAACTTTATTTTGAGTTAACTTTTTTCCTTTGATTCGAATAGGCGGAAAACCCTCATTTTCTTCATAACTAATTTCAGCTCCTAATTGATTTAAAGCATCGACTAAAATTTTAATTGGACGCTCTTTCATTCTTGAAGAACCTGTTAAAACCACTTCTTTCCCTTCTTGAATTGCGAAAAAAGAGGTTAGAAAACGCATAGCAGTTCCGGCGTGGTGAACGTCTATTAATTCTGAATTGTGAATTGTGAATTGTGAATTTAGCGCCTTTTGCATCACTTCAGAATCATCAGAATTGGAGGTGTTTTCTAATATTAAATTGGGATATAACGCTTGCAATAGCAACAATCTGTTAGTTTCTGATTTACTACCAGTGATTTTGATGGATGATGGATGCTGGATGCTGGATGATTTAAGTAATAAATTCATTATTTAGTTACCATTTTTAATCCTACGATGGATAAAATTAATGTCGTGATGAAAAAAACTCGCCAAAAAGTTGCAGGTTCTTTAAAAACAATGATTCCAACTAAAACGCTACCCACGGCACCAATTCCTGTCCAAACAGCATAAGCGGTTCCAATAGGTAATTCTTTGGTGGCTTTTACTAATAATATCATACTGATTGAAAGACACACCAAAAAACCTCCGTACCAAAGCAGAGAAGTATTTCCCGTTGATTCTTTTGCTTTTCCGAGGCAAGTGGCAAAACCTACTTCGAATAATCCTGCTATTATGAGTAAAATCCAGTTCATGTTTTTAATTGTGAATGGTGAATTATAAATGGTGAGTTGTGAGTTGTGAATGGTGAATTCATAATTTACAATTTACCATTCACCATTATTTCTTCCCTATTCTTTGTTTTGTTGTAATAATTATTGAAGCTAAAATTTTATTTATTTCAATAATATCATTTTTTAATGATTGAAATTATGTTTCGTTAAGATATTCTGACTGAAACAAAAGTTCCAACCAATAATCTGTTTCATTTGCTTCTTTTTGAGCAATGGCGAGCTTGTGAATAAAATCTAATTTACTTTCTGCTTGCTCTGATTCACGAACCAAAGCACCAATAGCAGTTCCACTTCTTAGAAGTTGTTTACTTAAAACATATTCCTTCTTTTCCTGATTCAGAAACTGATATAATTTAACTATTCGTAATGCAAAATTAAATGATTTATTTTTAATAACATTATCTCCCATAATTCATCATTTACAATTCACAACTCACCATTATTTAAGTTTCTCGTTGTTGTGATGACGGTCGTGATCGCGTTTGGTTTTTAAATCCATTTTTTTGTCAAAAGCCGCTTGTAAATCTACTCCTGTTTGATTGGCTAAACACAAAACAACAAAAACCACATCGGCAAGTTCTTCGCCTAAGTCTTTGTTTTTATCGCTTTCTTTCTCCGATTGTTCGCCGTAACGACGCGCTATAATTCGGGCTACTTCTCCTACTTCTTCAGTAAGTTGGGCCATATTTGTTAATTCATTGAAATAACGAACTCCGTGTTCTTTTATCCAATTGTCTACTTCTTGTTGGGCGTTTTTTAAATCCATTTTATTTTTATTTTGCCACTAAGACACTAAGGCGCTAAGTGAATTATTTTATATCTTTGTTTTGGAGATCTACGGAACTCCGCCAAGAAAGAGGAGTTCACTATGTGGATTCCTTTTTTGATTACTCTTTATTTTTTGTGTCAATTATTATTGTAACTGGTCCATCATTAATCAAACTGACTTTCATATCGGCTCCAAATTGTCCGGTTTGTACTTTTTTACCTAATTCTATTTCTATTTGTTGTACGAAAGATTCGTAAAGCGGAATTGCAATTTCAGGTTTTGAGGCTTTAATGTAACTAGGACGATTTCCTTTTTTGGTTAATGCATGTAATGTGAACTGACTTACAACAATCATTTCACCATCAATGTCTTTTAGTGATAGATTCATTACATCATTTTCGTCAGCAAAAATTCTTAAATTGGCTATTTTAGGGGTCAACCAATTGATATCTTCTTGATTATCTGCATCCTCAATTCCAACTAAAACTAATAAACCCTGTTGAATTTGAGCTACAATTTCGTTATTTATTGTAACTGATGATTGAGAAACTCTTTGAATAACTGCTTTCATGATAGTTGTGAATGGTGAATGGTGAGTTGTGAATTTACAATTTATAATTTACCATTCACAATTATTTTCTGGTTTCATCGCTGGCTCTTCGCTCGGCATCGTAAATGTCAGCACGATATTGCTCTTCGTCGCCTTCTAAAATCTGGGTATAACTTTTATAACGCGACCATGAAATTTCATCATTTTCTAATGCTTTTTTGATAGCGCAATGTGGCTCATCTTTATGCAAACAGTTATTGAATTTACATTGGTCTTTCAAAGCAAAAAATTCAGGAAAATAATCTCCGATTTCTTGCTTTTCCATATCTACGATTCCAAAACCACGAATTCCTGGCGTATCTATAATTTTAGCTCCAAAAGATAAATCAAACATTTCGGCAAACGTTGTCGTATGTTTTCCTTGTGCGTGCGATGCTGAAATTTGCTTGGTTTTTAAATTTAACGAAGGTTCTAACGTGTTTACCAAAGTAGACTTTCCAACACCTGAATGTCCTGAAAACATAGAAACTTTATCTTTCATTAACGCTTTTAGCTCGTCAATTCCTTTTCCATCTTTTGCAGAAACGCGTAAACATTTATAGCCAATTTCGGTATAAACGTGTTGCAAATATAATTGTTCGTCTAATGTTGGGTCATCAAACGTGTCTATTTTATTGAAGACAATTACTGCTTCAATTCCGTAAGCTTCAGCTGTGACTAAAAATCGGTCGATAAAACTTGTTGTTGTTGGCGGATTATTGATGGTTACCAACAAAAAAACCACATCAATATTAGACGCAATAATATGCATGTGATGTGATAAATTTACTGATTTTCTAACAATGTAATTTTTACGTTCGTGAATGTTGATAATTACTCCCGTAGTTTCATCAGTGGTATTTTCAATATCATAATCTACAACATCACCCACCGCAATAGGATTGGTACTTTTGATACCTTTCATTCTAAATTTACCTTTTATACGGCACTCCAAAAAATCACCATTTTCAGTTTTAATGGTGTACCAACTTCCGGTAGATTTATATACGATTCCTGTCATTCAAAGTTAGAAGTTAAAAGTCAGCCTTTCGACAAGCTCAGGATGACTAAATAATTATTTCAACAAAGATAGTGTTTCTAGCTAAAATTTACTTATTTATCACTTTTTCTTGATGACTAATACTCTCTTGATGTATCGCCTTAAACAAATGCATAACAAATTCATTACTTAACCCTTTTTCTTCGCCTTCTAAAATCATTTTGCCTAAAATTTCATTCCAACGTTGGTTTTGTAATATGGCTACATTTTTTTCTTTCTTTAACAGTCCTATTTTGTCAGCAACTTTCATTCGGTTGCCCAAAATTTCTAATAGCTTTCCATCAAATTCATCAATTTGCATGCGGAGTTTTGCCATTTTCTGATTGTATTCGCTTTCATCATCTGACACTTTTCTGACGCGTAAATTGATGAACATTTGTTTTAATGTTGCTGGCGTTACTTGTTGGGCTGCATCGCTCCACGCATTATCTGGGTCAATGTGGGTTTCAATAATTAATCCGTCGTAATTCAAATCTAAAGCTTGTTGCGATACTTCTTGAATCATATCACGCTTTCCTGTAATGTGCGAAGGATCACAAATCAATGGTAAATCTGGAAAACGATTTTGTAAATCGATTGCTATTTGCCATTCCGGATTATTGCGGTATTTTGTTTTTTCATAGGTTGAAAATCCCCTATGAATAACCCCTAATTTCTTAATATTCGCATTATACAATCGTTCTAAACCACCAATCCATAAAGACAAATCGGGATTTACTGGATTTTTTAATAACACGATTTTATCAGTTCCTTGCAAAGCATCGGCAATTTCTTGAACTGCAAATGGATTTACGGTGGTTCTTGCACCAATCCATAATACATCAATATCGTGTTCCAATGCTAATTTTACGTGAGCTGCCGTTGCAACCTCTGTCGCCATTAACAAACCAGTTTCTGCTTTGGCTTTTTGCAACCATTTCAACCCGATTTCTCCCACACCTTCAAATCCACCCGGACGTGTACGAGGTTTCCAAATTCCAGCACGGAAAATGGATACATCAGAATTCTTTAATTCGTGAGCTATTTTTAAAACTTGATCTTCTGTTTCTGCGCTACAAGGTCCTGCAATTACCAATGGATGATTCAAATGAAAATCATCTAACCAAGTGCGTAATTCTTTTTTATTTTCCATAACCATATTTTCACTGTAAAATTACTACTTATTCTTAAATTATTATTGTTTACTCTTTTCATATTCGCCCAACACCTTGAAATGCGTTGTCATGATTTCCATGATTTTTTTCGCTTTTTCAAAATGTTTGTATTTTTCAAAAACTACATCTACAAAAAAAGCATAAGTAAAAGGTGTTTCAATGATAGGAAGCGACTGGATTTTTGTTAAATTTAATTTGCAATTATTCAACACATTTAAAACCGTTGCCAAGGAACCTGGCGTATCATCTAATTCAAATTTTATTGAAGCTTTATTAATGAGTTCTTTTGGAATTTCTTTGTTCGATGCTTTTAAAACTACAAAACGCGTTTTATTACTTTTTACGGTATGAATTCCGACGGCAATAATTTCCAAATTGTAAATTTCGGAAGCCACTGGTCCGGCAAGAGCTCCAATTCCTTTTAATTGATTTTCCTGAATTCGTTTAGCCGTAATCGCGGTATCCGAACTCTCCACCAACTTAATATGCGGATATTGACCAAAGAAATTGGCACATTGCAACAAGGCAATCGGATGTGAATGCACTTCTTTAATATCTTCAATCTTTTGACCAGGGAACACCATCAAATTCATGTGAATATCCAAAAAATATTCGCCAATAATGTGCAAGTCATTTGAATCGATTAAGGCATAATTGGGCAAAATAGCGCCTGCAATCGAATTCTCAATCGCCATAACAGCTTTGTCTGATTGATTGGTTTTCAAACTATTGACTACCTCTCGAAACGAACTGCATTCATCCAAACCAATCGCATCACCAAAATAACGATGTGCTACTTGATGATGAAACGACCCTTGAATTCCCTGAATTGCGATTTTAATTCCCATAATTTTGAGCAAAAAAAAATCCCGACTTGCATCGGGATTGTATGTTTATAAAATAAATTTCTTTCATTTATATAATAGCACAACAATCCCTCATCTGTCTCCAGAAGAAATAAAAAGAATTGTTATAAAAAAATGTACTATTGGTAAGCATTGCGCTATTTATTATTTGATTGCGTAAAAGTAATAAAAAAATGAAAACGAAATACTTTTTTAAATAAATTTGAGTTCTTTTAAAAAAAGTTACTTTTGCTAAAATTTACAAGCTATGTCGATAGAAGTTCAAAATATTTCAAAAAATTACGGAGACCAAAAAGCATTGGATAACGTTAGTTTTTCTGTAAAAAAAGGAGAAATTGTAGGCTTTTTAGGTCCAAATGGTGCCGGAAAATCTACTTTAATGAAAATTTTGACCACTTATTTAACGGCAGATAGCGGAACTGCTGTTGTAAACGAACACGATGTAACTTCGGCACAAAAAGAAGTACAAAAATCGGTTGGATATTTACCAGAACACAATCCGTTGTATTTGGATTTATATGTGAGAGAATATTTGGCTTTTAATGCCGATTTACATAAAGTTGCGAAGTCAAGAATTGGCGAAGTAATTGCTTTGACAGGATTAACTCCAGAAAGTCATAAGAAAATTGGAGAATTATCAAAAGGATATCGCCAACGTGTAGGATTAGCAACCGCTTTATTACACAATCCGGATGTAATGATTTTAGACGAACCTACTACAGGTTTAGACCCAAATCAATTGGTTGAGATTCGTGATTTGATTAAAAATATTGGAAAAGACAAAACCGTTTTTCTTTCCACGCACATCATGCAAGAAGTGGAAGCTATTTGCGATAGAATTATCATTATTGACAAAGGAAAAATCGTTACCGATAAAAAACTAAACAATTTAGTTGCCGAAGAAGCGGAACAAATTATTGAAGTTGAATTTGACAAAAAAGTTTCTGAATCTGATTTTGTGGCTTTACCAAATTTGAAATCGGCAAAAAATACACATGATTTAGTTTGGGAACTTACTTTTACTACATCAACAGATATGCGACCAGCTATATTTGATTTTGCACAAGTAAACCACTTAAGAACATTACAAATTGTCTTGAAAAGTAAAAACTTGGAACAGATTTTTAGAGAAAAGACAGCAAAAAAGAAATAAAAAAATCTCCTTACAAATAAACCTGTAAGGAGATTTTTTATTTTAAACTAATATTACTTAAGAGTAGCTAAATATTGCTTTCTTAATGCAAAATAGTCATCATAAACTTTAGATAACGCATATTCTGATAAATCTTGATTTAAAGTTGTACTGTAAATAAACTCATCTTCAGTAAAACCATATTTTGTAATTGCCTTTTTTATGTATTTAACAGCAACATCTTTTTTTCCATCTAAAAAATAACAATTTGCAACCTCAACAAAAACTTCTTTTAAATTTTCATCTCCTGCATTTTTGATATACGATTCATATGCTTTTATAGCTTCAGTATAGTTCTTCTTCTTCCCAAAATCTCTTGCTTTTAAAAGAATAGAATCCAATTCATTTGCAAAGTTTAACTGAGAAATGAATAAAATTACGAAAGTGTAGATAATTTTTTTCATGGGTTTTGTTTTTTTGTTAATATAAATTTACAAATCTTTTTTGAATAAAAAAATATATATTTATCACTCAGCCTTGTTTTAAACAGAATACAATATATAATTTTAACATTTTTATTAAATTATATTTAATTTAAATCATTAAAAATCAAAATAAATAAAATTTAAAACTTCAAAATCGACTAAATACAGAAAAATTCGAAAAAATGCACTTTTTAAAAAAAACTTTGTTTTTAATCGAATTTATGTGCTTTTCGTCGACAAAATTATTATTTTATTTGATTTATAAAAATTATCACAACCGAAATAACAATTTATTAAACTGAAATTCTGTTGGTTACAATTTATTAAACAATATTTTGTTCAACGTTAACTTCATTTACGAATAAAACATTGATATGGTTTTAAAAAAAATCTCCTAAGTATAAAATACTTAGGAGATTCAACTATGAAAAAAAAATATTATTAAAAAATTTCTTTTGCAATAGCCTTAACATTCTCAGCCTTTCCCATAGAATAGTAATGCAAAACTGGAATTCCAGCTGCTACTAATTCTTTACTTTGTTGTGTGCACCATTCAATACCAATCTGTTTCACAGCGTCGTTATCTTTTGCTTTTACAACCTCCATAATTAAATCATCCGGCAACTCCAAACTGAATCGATGTGGAATTAAATTCAACTGCTTTTTGGTAGCGATAGGTTTTAATCCTGGAATAATAGGAACGGTAATTCCAGCAGCTCTGCATTTTGCAACAAAATCAAAGAATTTTTTATTATCAAAAAACATTTGGGTGATGATATAATCAGCGCCGTTTTTAATTTTTTGCTTTACGAAATGAATATCACTATCTAAACTTGGTGCTTCCATGTGTTTTTCTGGATAACCAGCAACTCCGATGCAAAAATCAGTTTTTGTTGAATTCTGCAAATCTTCGTCTAAATAAATTCCCTTGTTCAAATTACTGATTTGTGTTACCAATTCAGAAGCATAAGCGTGACCTTCCTTTTCAGGCTTGAAATAAATTTCGCTTTTTACGGCATCGCCTCGAAGTGCTACTACATTGTCAATTCCTAAGAAATCTAAATCAATTAATAAATTCTCCGTGTCTTCTTTGGTAAAACCACCACACAAAATATGCGGAATAGCATCTACTTGATATTTATTCTGAATTCCAGCACAAATTCCAACCGTTCCTGGACGCTTTTTAACTACTTTTTTCTGCAGTAAGCCATTTTCTAACTCTTTGAATTCATATTCTTCACGATGATAGGTTACATCAATAAAGGGCGGATTGAATTCCATCAACGGATCAATACTGTCAAAAATAGATTGAATATTTTGTCCTTTTAAAGGCGGTAAAATTTCGAAGGAGAACAAAGGTTTTCCATTGGCATTTTGTATATGTTCAGTTACTTTCATGTTTTTTAGTTTCAGGTTTCAAGTTTCAGGTTTCAAGTTTCAGGTTAGTTGAGCAACTTGAAACTTGAAACAAATTTTAATCTGCTAAGTTTGGTGAGAGCCATTTTTCGGCTAATTCTACACTAATATTTCTTCTTTTGGCGTAATCTTCTAATTGGTCTTTTTTTATTTTTCCTAAACCAAAATATTTACTTTCTAGGCTCGCAAAATAATATCCAGAAACAGAAGCTGCTGGCCACATTGCCATACTTTCAGTTAACTTCACGCCTATTTCTTGTTCTACATTTAGTAATTTCCAAATGGTTGGTTTTTCCAAATGGTCAGGACACGCTGGATAACCCGGCGCAGGACGAATTCCTTTGTATTTTTCTTTAATTAATTCCTCATTTGACAACACCTCATCAGAAGCGTAACCCCAAATTTCTTTACGCACTTTTAAATGCAAATATTCTGCAAAAGCTTCTGCTAATCTATCGCCTAACGCTTTTGTCAAAATCGAATTATAATCGTCTAATTGCTTTTCAAATTCAAAAGCTTTTTCATCAACTCCAAAACCAGTTGATACGCAGAAACACCCAATGTAATCTTGTTTACCAATTTCTTTTGGAGCAATAAAATCAGCCAATGCGATATTTGGAGCTCCAGCAGTTTTTTGAGATTGTTGTCTTAAAGTTAGAAGTTGGAAGCTGGAAGCTGGAAGATTTACTTCGATATCGTCATCATTAATAGTATTGGCTGGAAAAATTCCTAAAATTCCTTTTGCGGTAAACCATTTTTCTGAAATAATTTGAGCAAGCATTTTTTGTGCATCTTCAAACAAATTCGTTGCTTGTTCGCCTACAATTTCATCGGATAAAATCGCTGGATATTTTCCGAACAATTCCCATGATTGAAAAAATGGTGTCCAATCGATGAAATCTACTAATTCCGACACTTCAACTTCAATGGTTTTTGTTCCAATGAAATTTGGCTTTACTGGTTCAAACGAATTCCAATCGATTTTGAATTTATTTTTACGCGCTTCTTCAATCGATAAGAAATTTTTCTCACGACTTCTATTCAAATAACCTTCTCGAAGTGCATCATATTCTTCACGAAGTGATTTTGCATAAGTAATTTTAGTATCGGGTTGTAATAAATTGGTTGCTACTGTTACCGCTCGAGAAGCATCGTTCACATGAACCACGGTTTCTTTATATTCTGGAGCAATTTTCACAGCGGTGTGCGCACGAGAAGTGGTTGCACCACCAATCATAACTGGAATTTTGATATTTAATTTATCCATTTCTTTGGCCAAATACACCATTTCGTCCAATGAAGGTGTAATCAAACCACTCAAACCGATAATATCTACATTTTCTTTAACCGCAGTTTCAATGATTTTTTCTGGCGGAACCATTACACCTAAATCGATGATTTCGAAATTATTACAAGCTAAAACCACCGAAACAATATTTTTACCAATATCATGCACATCACCTTTTACAGTTGCCATCAATACTTTTCCAGCACTTGACGAAGTAGAACCATCTTTTGAAGCTTCGATATAAGGAAGCAGATAAGCAACTGCTTTTTTCATCACACGTGCTGATTTTACTACTTGCGGCAAAAACATTTTTCCCGAACCAAACAAATCACCCACCACGTTCATTCCAGCCATCAAATTGATTTCGATAACTTCGATGGGTTTTTTTGCTAACTGACGCGCTTCTTCGATATCGATTTCGATAAATTCGTCTATTCCTTTTACTAACGAATGCGTTAATCGCTCTTGAACTGAACCATTTCGCCACTCAGCAATAGCTTTTTCATTCGATTTTACATCGCCTTTAAAACTTTCGGCTAAATCCAATAAACGTTCGGTAGCATCTTCTCTTCTGTTTAAAAGAACATCTTCAACATGTTCAAGTAAAACCTTGTCAATTTCATCATAAATCTCTAACATTTCAGGATTTACGATTCCCATTGTCATTCCATTTTGAATGGCATGATACAAGAACGCCGAATGCATCGTCTCACGCACTTTATCGTTTCCACGGAAAGAAAAAGACACGTTACTCACACCACCAGAAATATTTGCATACGGAAGATTTTCGCGAATCCATTTGGATGCTCGGAAGAAATCTAAGGCATTTAATTTATGCTCTTCCATTCCCGTTGCTACTGGAAAAATATTAGGGTCAAAAATGATATCTTCCGCAGGAAAACCAACTTGGCTAACTAAAATATCATAACTTCTTTTACAGATTTCGATACGTCTTTCGTAAGTATCCGCTTGACCATTTTCGTCAAAAGCCATAACAATTACCGCAGCGCCGTATCGTTTGATTAATTTAGCATGATGAATAAAAGTAGCTTCTCCTTCTTTTAGAGAAATCGAATTCACTACTCCTTTCCCTTGGATTACTTTTAAACCCGCTTCGATAATTTCCCATTTTGAAGAATCAATCATAACAGGAACTCGAGCAATATCAGGTTCAGCTGCGATTAGATTAAGGAATTTAGTCATCGCATAAACGCCATCTAACATTCCTTCATCCATGTTGACATCGATGATTTGAGCTCCACCTTCCACTTGAGCTCGCGCAATATCTAAGGCTTCATCGTACTTTTCTTCTTTAATCAATCGAAGAAATTTTCTAGAACCAGTTACGTTTGTTCGTTCTCCAACGTTTACAAAATTGGTTTCTGGAGTTACAATCAAAGGTTCTAAACCTGATAATTTTAAATATTTATCGGAATTATAACTCATTACTTATTCTTTTATAATGTTTCGCAACATCTTTCCAAAAGGATTTACTGTTGCTAACGTATTGGCAAACCCAACATCGTTGCGACTGTAAAAATGTTTCGAATTGTATTTTTATGGTACTGTTTTTCATTGTCTAATTTTTTGCCACGGATTTCACCGATTAAACGGATTTCAATTGTTGCGTTCTGGGTTTGAATTCTTTTGCAACCTCAGCAATTAATTTAATGTGTTCTGGCGTTGTTCCGCAACATCCGCCTATTATATTCACTAAATTTTCTTGTAAATATTCCCGAATTAATTGTTGCATTTCCTCAGGCGTTTGGTCGTATTGTCCGAAGGCATTTGGCAAACCTGCATTTGGATGTGCCGAAATATTTAACGAGGTGTTATTTCCTAACCGTTTCAAATACGGTTTCAATTGGTCAGCTCCCAAAGCGCAATTAAACCCAACACTCAACAAAGGAATATGCGAAATCGAAATCAAAAATGCTTCCACCGTTTGACCTGATAATGTTCTTCCAGAAGCATCCGTAATTGTTCCGGAAACCATTACTGGAATATCTATATTGCGTTCCTCTTTCACTTCCTCAATAGCAAACAAAGCGGCTTTTGCATTTAAAGTATCGAAAATAGTTTCTACCAAAAGTAAATCGCAACCACCATCTATTAAAGCTTCTACTTGCTGTTTGTAAGCGATTTTTAAATCATCGAAATTCACAGCGCGAAATCCAGGGTCATTAACATCTGGACTCATAGAAGCTGTTCTATTGGTTGGTCCGATGGAACCTGCCACAAATCTTGGCTTATCAGTAAATTCGTCCGCTACTTCACGAGCAATTTTAGCTGATTGAAAATTCAATTCATAGACTAAATTTTCCAAATAATAATCGGCCATTCCGATAGTAGTTCCCGAAAAAGTATTGGTTTCTACAATATCGGCACTGGCTTCAAAATAAGCGCGATGGACTGATTTTACAGCTTCTGGTTGGGTAATGGAAAGTAAATCATTGTTTCCTTTTAATGGATGTGGAAAATCTTTGAAACGTTCGCCTCTAAAATCTTCTTCTTCAAATTTATAACGTTGCAACATCGTCCCCATAGCTCCATCGAGCACGAGAATTCGTTTTTTGATTTCTTCTTGAATTTTTGACATATTATTTTTTAACCGCAAAGCTCGCAAAGGGTTTTCGCAAGGTTCGCAATGTTTTAAATTTATTAATATGTTATCAAGAAATTGGAAAAAATTTCCTTGAGTTATCTGCTTCCGATAAAATCGGAATAGAATGTAGCACCTTCTACAAGAGTAGGGTTGCTAAGCTTTCAATGGGTCTATTCCCTCCAGCTTTCGTGATAACAAACACTATTTTTATGAACACTGCAAATGTAGTGACAAAATTGAAATAATGAAATATTTTCTGAAATTTCATTAAATAAATATTATTTATAGATTTATATTCCATTTTTCAATGTTAATTAAGAATATAAATCTATAAAATAATTTAAAAACTTTTATTCTAATGCTTGCTTTAAGTCATTAATTACATCTTGAACTGTTTCTAAACCAACCGAAACACGAACTAAACCATCAGTAATACTTACGGCTAAACGTTCTTCTTCTGTTAATTTACTATGTGTTGTGGAAGCTGGATGCGTTACAATCGAACGCGTATCACCTAAATTAGCAGATAACGAACACAATTTGATTTTATCCAAGAATTTTCTTCCCGATTCAATTCCGCCTTTGATTTCGAAAGCTACGATGTTTCCGCCTAATTTCATTTGCTTTTTGGCGACTTCATGTTGCGGATGCGATTTCAAAAAAGGATATTTCACTGAAGCAACATTCGGATGATTTTCTAAAAATTCGGCCACTTTTAAAGCGTTTTCGCAATGTTTTTCGATACGAACTGGCAACGTTTCTAAACTTTTTGACAACACCCAAGCATTGAAAGGCGACAAAGCGGGCCCTGTATTTCGAGAAAACAAATAAATTTCACGAATTAAATCAGAACGCCCAACGGTTACGCCGCCTAAAACACGACCTTGACCATCGATTAATTTGGTAGCAGAATGAATTATTAAATCGGCTCCAAATTGAATAGGATTTTGAATGTAGGGCGTGGCAAAACAATTATCAATAATTAAAATCAAATTATGTTTTTTAGCAAGTTGCCCTAACAATTCTAAATCTAAAATATCAACTGCTGGATTGGTTGGCGATTCTGCGTAAAGAATTTTGGTATTCGGTTGAATAAAATTTTCAATCGTTTCTGGTTGATTGACATCGAAATAAGAAGTTGTGATGTTCCATTTTGGAAAATATTTGGTAAACAACGTGTGTGTTGAACCAAAAACACTACTTGCAGAAACGATATGATCGCCCGAATTCAACAAAGCCGAAAAAGTAGAATATACCGCTGCCATTCCTGTTGCGAAAGCATAGCCGTCTTCTGCTCCTTCCATTAGGCAAATTTTCTCAACAAATTCAGATGTATTGGGATTGGAAAATCGGCTGTAAATATTGCGTTCCTTCTCCTCCGCAAACGAAGCACGCATGTCTTCTGCATCTTCAAAAATAAAACTCGAAGTTAGATATAAGGGAACGGAATGTTCTAAATATTGGGTGCGTTCTAATTGCGTTCTTATGGCTTGGGTTTCTAATCCTAAATTTTGGTTACTCATGATTGGTTTGTTTTTAACATATAAGTCTTATAAGTTTAACTTGACTTATAAAGAATATTTTAAGTTCATTTAAGTGTAAAACCCACAAGACTTTTAAATCTTGCAGGTTTAGAGTTTGGGTAGTTATAATTTTTTTTCGGATAATCGTAAAATATCGCCAAAAACACCTCTTGCAGTAACAGATGCTCCTGCTCCAGCGCCTTGAATTACGATAGGTTGTTCTCCGTAGGATTCTGTATAAATTTCGAAAATAGAATCCGAACCTTTTAATGAACCTAAAGCAGAATTGGCTGGAACGGATATTAATTTTACTTCTAATTTACCTTTGTCTTGTTGTAAATCACCTGATAATTCGCCGATGTAACGCAACACTTCATTTGAACCTTGAGCGTCTTTGATGTTTTGATAAATTCCGTCTAATTCTGATAAACGTTTTAGAAAATCAGTTGCGCTTCCTTCGCGTAAAGCTTCTGGAATTAGATTTTGAATTTGGATTTCTTCGAATTCATTTTGTAAATCTAATTCGCGTGCTAAGATTAATAATTTTCTTCCAACGTCGTTTCCGTTTAAATCTTCTCTTGGATCAGGTTCTGTAAAACCTTTGCCGATGGCTTCTTGTAATACTTCGCTGAATTTCTTTTCTTCCACTGAAAAATTATTGAACAAATAACTCAATGTTCCTGAAAAAACGCCTTTAATTTTAGTAATATTTTCACCTGACAAATGCAGTAATTTTATTGTGTCAATTAACGGCAATCCTGCACCTACATTGGTTTCGTACAAATATTCTTTTTGATTATCTTTTAATACTTTTCGCAGTTTTTTATAGAAATCAAAACTTACTGTATTAGCGACTTTGTTTGACGAAATTAAATCGAAACTATTTTCGGCTAACGAAATGTAATTTTCAATGAAAGTTGAACTTGCGGTATTGTCAATTGCGATTAAATTTTCTAAATGATGTTCTTTGGCATAAGCGATGATATCTTCTACTTTATAATCCTGACCTTTATCTTCTAAAGTAGCTTTCCAGTTTTCGCTAATTCCGAATTTATTCAACAACACTTTCTTTGAATTTGCAATGGCAAACACATTCAACTTGATTCCTTTGCGTTTTTCGATGTTTTTTGCGGATTCTAAAATTTGAGAAATCAAAGTGCCGCCAACCGTTCCGTGACCGAAAATGGCAATGTTGATTTTTTTCGCTACTCCAAAAATTTCACCGTGAATTACATTTAAAGCGCGTTTGAATTCATCTTGACTAATCACCAAACTGATATTTCTTCCTGTAACCGTATTATTCAACAAAATTGGCGTGATTTTATTTCGGATTAAAGCCGTGTAAGGTTTGTGAAAATTGGTTAAATCTTGTCCAATAATCGAAATCACAGCAATGTTATCGTTTACCGAAATTTTATTGACATCTTTTGTGTAAAAATCAGTTTCAAATTCTTTTTCCAAACCCACCAAAGCTTTCGAAGCCTTATCAGAACTCACAACCAAACCAATTCCTCTTTCTGAAGAACCTTGCGAAATAATACTAACACTAATATCGTTTTCAGCCATCACACGGAAAATTCTTGCATCAACCCCTGTTTTTCCTAACAAACCTCTTCCTTCTAAATTAATCAACGACACATTGGTTAAAACCGAAAGCGATTTGATGCCTTCATTTGTTTGTTCCGAAGTAATTAACGTTCCGTCATTTTCAGGATTGAAAGTATTTAAAATGCGCAACGGAATGTTTTTTTCAACCAAAGGAATAATGGTTTTGGCATGTAAAATTTGCGCTCCAAAATTTGCCAACTCATTCGCTTCATTAAATGACAAACGCTCAATTTTTTTTGCATCAGCCACTAAATCTGGGTTGGCGGTGAAAATTCCGTCAACGTGTGTGAAATTTTGAAATTCTTCAGCGTTTAAGTAATTCGCTAATAATGAAGCGGTGTAATTACTTCCATTTCTTCCTAAAGTAGTGGTTTCGTTGTGTAACGTTGAACCTATAAAACCAGTTACAATGTTGACTTTATCTGTGTTTTTTTCGAAATAATCCAAGACATTTCGCTTTGAAACAGCGTCAATTGGTTGTGCATTTCCAAAATTTATATCGGTTTTTATTAATTGACGAGAATCTGAAAATTGTGCTTTGATGCTGTTTTCGTTCAAGACATAAGCCACGTATTTTGCCGAAAGAATTTCGCCATACGCAATGACTTGATCTTTAATTTTTTCGCTGTAATCTCCTAAAAGCGAAACGCCTTCTAACAATTTCTGTAAAACAGAGAATTCTTCTTCGAAGATATTTTCTTTCAAACCTTCTAATTGGTATTTTTTGAATTGTTCAAAATCCGCTTGAAAATTGATGTTGGCTTGTGCTTTTTTTAGTAAAATTACCAATTCGTCTGTAGCGTTTCCTCTTGCTGAAACTACGACTGCGATGGGTTCGTTATTGAAATATTTTTGAGCAATCGTTTGAATTACTTTTTGCAATCCTTCTCCGTTTGCTAATGATTTTCCTCCAAATTTTAATATTTTCATTGTGTGTTTTAATTAAATATAGGTTTTAGTATGTTGTTTAGTTGTTCAAATTCTATCAAGAAAGCATCGTGTCCGTGAATGGATTTGATTTCGTGATAAAATGCTTTTTTTTTGTAGTTTTTGATTTCCTGAAAAGCCGTTTTGATTTCGTTTGCCGTAAAAAAGTAATCGGTATCCACACTAATTAGATGAATGTTTGATATGATGTTTTTTATGACTTCTGCTTGATTTCTGTTTTTAAAAATATCCGTAGTTTTCAATAAATGATTCATGAGTTTGTAAGCCGAAAGTTGGAATCTATTTTGCAATTTTTCTCCGTGATGCAACAACCAACTTTCTACCTGAAACAATCCTTCCGAATTTTGTAATTGGTTATGGAATTTTTCTTGCAATGATTCTGGTGTTCGATACAATAACATCGCATGAATTCTGGCATCGTGAATTGGATTTTTGGAATTATTCAAAATCAAATCTTGAATTAACACATTTCCAATCAACC
>Ga0209800_10002085_pt1 | contig 18514 bp, 18 predicted proteins | sample Higcelweek8metaG_FD_187174 | JGI IMG/M metagenome (GOLD analysis project Ga0209800, IMG submission 187174) | Freshwater pond sediment microbial communities from the University of Edinburgh, under environmental carbon perturbations - High... | ecosystem: Environmental > Aquatic > Freshwater >...
ATAGATAACCTTGAGAGGCTCTTCTCTAGATGGTGATCCAGATTGGTTATGCCGCTGGATCTTGCAGCGCGGCGTTCCAGAAGTTTAAAGGTGATGTGGCATATCAGAGCGAAGATAATGGCCAAAAGGAGAGCTATCCAGAGAGCATTCCCAGGAGTATGCTTCTCTGTACCGGGAAACTCACCTGTGGAGTATAGAATAAGGGCAACTAAAAAATATATAAAATTTGAGAACATTTAAGTTTATACCTGTTGAAGTTCAAAAAAATCATATTTTACCTGTTCTGGCAAATGTTGAAAGTACAATCCAGGATTTTACATCAAATTTTATCTGAGGGGTTTCGATAAGATCCTGTGCCTCTTCACCTGAGACCATTAAGACTGTGATATCTTCAGAATCCTCATTCCATTGAAGAGATGGATCGCCACTACATGTGACATAGACCAACGAAATTGATTCATCTGTCATGCCTGAAGAGGAGTAGATGACCGGGCTTCTCCTTATTATTGAGACAATATCAAGGCCGGTCTCCTCTTTAAGTTCACGTGCTGCGGTCTGCTCAATCCCCTCCCCTCTGTCCATAAGTCCGGCAGGAAATCCGTACTGATAAGCCCCAAGGGGTACACGGAACTCCTTTATAAGCACAAGTTTCTGATACTCCAGATGGAACGGTACAATCACCACTGCATGGGGTCTCTTATCTACTGTTTCACCAGCCTCTATATCTGGAGCAGTGATATCTGCACTATTGACGGTGTTGCATATATCTGAACATTGTAGCATTACATCTGGCCTCTTTGACCTTGATGCAAATATCCACGATTTTGGATTTCCTATTCTGTCTCTATACTTTATCAAGAAGAGGTTAAGATGGTTAAAATCAGTCACTTTTTTTATTTCAAGAATATTCATTTAAGAGAACCTTTTTGTCAACATTACATATCTTATGACTAGTATGACATAAGCACTGATCAGACTGTACCAGACTTTCCAATGCTCCGTTTCTATAAAAAGAGGACTACTATAGCTTTATTTTGCAGCCAAAAAGAGTTTTTGCTATTTTTTACCCACGCCATATTATGATGCGATGTAATGGCACCCGATTGATCTCTTGTGACGCATGGCAGCATTCACAATTATTGAGGCGTTTACAACTCCGTTTCTCAACTCGATAATCTGTCTGCTGAGCTTGGCTGTTCTGTAGAACTTGAAGATCCTGTGGGCATGATAGTTAAGATCAGAGTGGGCACGCTCGAGCCCCTTGCAGTTTCTCACAATGCCAGCATAGTTCCACATGGTAAGCTTTATGAGCTTCCAGTCCTGATGGAATAGCAGAGGCTCGAATTCGTCAGAGTAGTCAGGTGATTCCCAGTCTGGAATGTTGTCATATCTTTTCTTTGATATCTCACTGAAGGTCTCATGTATATGGTCAGCCGCCTGCTTTGCCCACATCAGCCCCTCAAGCAGAGAGGTGGACGCCAGACGGTTGGCACCATGCAGACCAGTACAGCTGGTCTCGCCAATCCCATAGAGGTTGGGCAGGGTGGATTTTCCAAATAGATCAACCTTTATCCCTCCGCAGAAGTAGTGGGCTGCTGGTACAACCGGAATCGGTTCTCTTGTTATATCGATTCCCCCTTTAAGGCATGTGCTGTAAACCTTTGAAAAACGTTCAGGAATGGGTAACTCCCCTTTATAATGCGATGCAATATCAAGCATCATGAACTCTGTGCCGGTTTTCCCCATCTCCTCATAGATACCTCTTGCCACAACATCTCTTGGTGCCAGATCTCCAAGGGGAGAGTAAGACTCCATGAAGTGTCTCCCCTCGTGATTAATCAGCTGTGCCCCCTCCCCTCTTAAGGACTCGGATATAAGAAATCTCTTGATATCACGGTGATAGAGTGATGTGGGGTGAAACTGAACAAACTGTGCGTTCATGATTTCAGCGCCAGCCCTGTAAGCCATGCTCATACCGTCGCCAGTTGCAGAAGCCGGGTTTGTGGTGTGCTGATAGAGTTCTCCAAGTCCGCCTGTGGCTAGAACCACCCTGTGGGCAAAAAAGGTCTCCACCTGGTTTGTTTCGTTGTTAAGTGCATACAGACCCATAACCTCACATGGACGGTAAAGCTCCTGAGTGTCTCTGGAGAGGTGATTATTTGTTATGAGGTCAATTGTTGTGAACCCTTTGAGAACTGGCAGATTGATCTTTTTAGCATATTCAATCAGAGCCATCTGAATGGTATCACCAGTGTGGTCTGAATAGTGGAGTATGCGCCGTCTGGAGTGGGCAGCCTCTTCAGTGTAATCAAGACTTCCTGCCAATGTACGGGTAAACTGGATGCCGATTTTATTTATAAGAAAATCAAAGACCAGCTCCGGCCCCCTGTTTGAAAGAAGCTTTACCGCTTCAATGTTATTATAACCGCAGCCAGCTTTTAGAATATCATTTTCCAGAAGTTCTGGTGTATCTGCCTCTTCCCAGGCGATGATACCTCCTTGAGCATAGTTGGTTGCTGTCTTATCCGCAGCATCTTCCTTGGTTAGTACAACAGTGTCCAGGCCATGCTCCTTTAACATAATCGCAGTGGAGAGACCAGCAATGCCAGTACCAACCACCACTACATCATAAAAATGCCTCATGATTCTACCCCTACAGTTTCACTCTCTGTTATGTCCATCAGGTCATGACCGTTTATATGAAAGTCTAGGGATACAAACTTGTTGGTACCCCGTAGAGACGCAAGATCTTGCGTCTCTACAACTTTCATGCTTCGTTGTGCCTGTCATGGCATGGCTGTTATATGAATAACTCATCTTTTTGCCCTATCTTCCTCTCTCCACAATATCAATCATCAACTGTAATGCCTTTCTGGCATCATCTCTGTACTCTTTTGCGACAGTTATCTCATTGGGCAGCTCTTTTGTGCCATCTGATGCATGACTCTCAACCGATTTAAGGGTAGCTCCAAGTTTTTCAAGTGTGATTTTACTCATATTGTGGCAGATTGATCTTCTGAGAGGCAGAATGGTTTTATCCTTGAACTGGTCAGCCATCCTCTCCACAAATCTTAACTCTGTTCCGATTGCCCAGACGCTTCCTGGCTCTCCATTTTTCACGCTATTCCATATCATGGATGTGGAGCCTGAATAGTCAGCCGCCTTTACAACAGACTCATGGCACTCTGGATGTACAATTATATTGATCTTGCTGCTCCCATGCTCACGACTATCACTGTACTGCTGTCGAAGGGAGTCAATATCATCTACAGTAAATACCTTATGGACATGACAGAAGCCATCCCATACAAACATCTCTGCTCCTTTTGGATCACCCTCTATAGAGAGATCCTGCCGGACAGTGACGATCTGCTCCCTGTTGAGCTTAAGCTGGTTGGCAGTATTTATTCCAAGGTTGTAATCAGGGGCAAAAAAGACAGACTTTCCCTGATCCAGAAAGTGCTTAACGATCCTGGATGCATTTGAGCTTGTGCAGACCGTCCCCCCTCTGGCGCCACAGAATGCCTTCATGTCAGCATAGGAGTTCATATAGACTATTGGAATAATCTCTTTGTCACACATGGCTGAAAGGGTGGTATGGATCTCTTCTGCCTGAACAGCACTTATCATCTCTGCCATTGGGCATCCTGCTCTCATATCAGGAATCACCACCTTCTGGTGAGGTTTTGCAAGAAGAGCTGCCCCTTCTGCCATGAACATCACTCCACAGAACACAATATACTCTGCATCTGCTGCTGCACAATCGACCGCAAGTTTATAGGAGTCTCCAAGGAAATCTGCCATCTGCACAATCTCATCCATCTCATAGTGGTGTGCAGGTATGACTATGGATCTGCCCAGGGTCTGTTTCAGCGCCATCACCTCTTTTTTCAATATGCTATCGCTCATCCCTACTCTTATCCTTAAATATTACTTTTGCCCTTAAATTTTTCTCAAAGAGAAATCAAATACAGTTACGCTGTGGGTCAGAGCCCCCACAGAGATGTAATCCACGCCAGTCTGAGCAACTGATCTGACCCGTTCCAGAGTCATATTTCCAGATGCTTCGGTTGCTGCTCTGCCATTAACCACTTTTACTGCCTCTGCCATGGTGGGGATATCCATATTGTCGAACATTATCACATCCACGCCAAGAGCTAGAGCCTCTTCAACCTCTTTTATTGTCCGTGTCTCCACCTCAATTCTGAAACGATCTTTCCATCTTCGGCGCACCATATTGACAGCCTCTGTTATGCCACCTGCGCTGTCAATATGGTTATCTTTTATCATCACCATATCGTACAGACCCATTCTGTGGTTGGTCCCTCCACCGCATCTGACTGCATATTTCTGAAGATCCCTCCAACCAGGCAGGGTTTTACGTGTATCCAGTATCTTTGTCCTGTTCAGAGTCCGCTCTGAATCAGCGGTGTTCCCCTCGTTCACTTCAAGATCAGGGCTCTTATCCCCTCTCTCTTTAAGATCCAGAGTGGCAGCTCTTACAAAGTGGCTGGTCTGTGTGGCAATGCCGCTCAAGTGGGAGATAAAGTTGAGAGCCACACGCTCAGCCTTGAGAAGGCTGTTGATGGCACCTTCAATCCTTGCCACCTGCTCTCCATTTCTCAGAAGAGCCCCATCTTGCAGGGGCTTCCCGTCTGAAGAGTAAAATTCAACCTTACATCTTCTGTCAATGTAGTGAAATGCCTGCCTGAAAATCTCTGCCCCGCAGAGTACCCCATCCTGCTTGGCCACAAGCCAGTAGGTATCAATCTTATCATCAGTGAATATGGCATCGCTTGTCACATCGCCAAGGTCACTCAGATCCTCCAAAAATGCTATTTCCAGTAGTTTTTCAGCCATATCACTCTTATTAAGATCTCTTTTAGTCATATTTCAAAACCCGTGGTTTATGCCAGTCAGTATCAAAACCTCTGCTTTTCAAGATATCTACCCCATACTCCATGTTAACACCGATATCGCTCACTCCATGAGAGTCATCTCCAGGCACGACAGAGATCCCCATCTTTTTTGCCTCTGAAAGAATTGGAGCAGAGATGTAAGGCTCTGACGCACCTTTGATTAATGCTCTGAGATTGAAATCCATAGTTATCTGCCTCCTGCGGATCAGATCAAGGTTTCTGATGATGCGGTTCCATATTTCAGGATGGTGAACCCTTTCTAAATAACCTGTGTCAAAAATCCTTATCAGGTCAAAATGGCCCACCACAGATGGCTCAATGGCTCTGAGCATCTCATACTGGATGTCAAAGTACCGACAGTAGAGCTTGTCAACCCCACCAAGGGCATCTGCAACACCATCATAGTACTCTTTTGAGTAGTCAATACAGATATCATCCACATGATGAACAGAGCCAACAATGTAATCAGGCTGAAACTGCCGTACCATTGAGGGTATGAACTCTCTGTAGCCGCTATAGGTCTCTGTTTCAAAAGCAGTAAGAATGGTTATCTTATTCTGATATTTTTTCTGCAAATACCTGCATGTTCTAATATACTCCATGAACCTTTGGGCAAGAGTTGTGACATCAATTCCTGAGATGACCTCATCAGGGTATCTGAGTTCATTGGAGATAGGGCATACATGCTCTGTGATTCCAACCCAACCAAATCCAAATTCAATGTAACGTTCAATTATCTCCTCCAGAGTGTCCTTTGCATGGTTGCAAAACTGCCCACTGTGTCCACCGTGGATTGATACAAGTTTTGTCTTTTTCATAATAGGGTTTGAGGTATCATGGCTGATATATAAAATCAAGTTTTATGGATGACATATAAAATCAAGTTTCCGACTCCTGTTTAAGGGGTGGCTTAAACTGGTAAATCTCTATAGTCAGTTTTTTACAATAGGCTGTTAACACAATAAGCTCCATATTCATATGTAAAATGGCTTGACACTTTTTTCGTAGAGTGGTTAAAATTTACATAAATCTAAAAAGGAGATTTTATGAGCCATAAACTTCTTATTGTGGATGATGACCCGGATATCTTGGAATCTATGTATGATCTTCTGAAAGACGAAGGCTTTGATGTCAAGGCAGCTCTATCTGGAGAAGAGGCACTTGAGGTCTTTTCAGAGTTTAACCCATCAGTAATTATTTCAGATATGAACATGTCTGGAATGAGCGGACTTGAGCTTCTCAACCAGATCAGAAAAGAGAACTCTCATGTTCAGATTATTATTCTTACAGGGTATGCCACTGTCCAGAATGCCTCTGATGCCATGTCCAACGATGGTGCATTTGCCTATTTTCAAAAACCCATTGTGGATTTTGGAAATTTTTTTGCAACTATTCACCATGCGTTTGAAAAAGAGAGGCTCATCATGGAAAACAGTAAATGGAAGATGCGCCTCAAAACAGCAAATGCCAGATTTGAAACCATTTTTGAAAACATGGATGCTGTGATCTATGTGACAGATATGGATACCTATGAGATTATCTATGCAAATTCAAAATTTAAGACTCTGTTTGGAGATTACAGTGGAAAATCTCTGAAATGCTGGGAGGTACTGCATCAATCCAACAACGGCCCCTGTCCATTCTGCACCAACTCAAAGCTTGTTGATGAACAAGGTGCCCCCATGAACCCATATACCTGGGAATTCTATAATCCAAAGGTGAGACGCTGGTTCAGCATCAAGGATCAGGCAATTTACTGGCATGATGGCCGTGTGGTAAGACTTGAAACTGCAATGGATATCACACAGTACCATAAACTCTCCCGTGAAGTTGAAAAATCAAAAAGATTTCAGGCACTGGGGGTGCTTGCCGGTGGCATTGCCCATGACCTTAACAATACCCTTGCAGCAATACTTGGCAACATCAATCTGGCACAGCTTATACTCTCCAACTCCGGGGCAGAGGAGTATCTGGAAGAGGCAGAGAGGGGTATCATGCAGGCAACTGGTCTCTCTGGAAAGCTTCTGGAACTTGCCAGAGGAGAGGCGCCTGTTAAAAAAATTGTTGATATGAGGCAGATTCTGAATGGTCTTATCAGGGATAATCAGTTTGGAGCTGAAGTTCTCTTTCTCCCCTCAGATGAGAGTGCCGATTTTAATATTAATGCTGATCCTGATCAGATCAGGACAGTACTGTACAATATTTTTACCAATGCCAGCGAAGCTATGAACCTTAAGGGTAATATCGGAGTAGATCTGAAACGATCCTATAACTCCATTAAGAACTGCGAGTATATTATAACAACGATTCGTGATAAAGGAAAAGGCATTGCCCATTCAGATCTTGAGAAGGTATTTGACCCCTACTTCTCATCAAAATTTCATGGTAATAAAAAGGGGACAGGTCTGGGGCTTTCAATTGCCTATGCTATAATTAAAAAACATGGGGGATATATTGATATTGATTCTGAGGAGGGAAAGGGTACACAGGTTGAGGTGTGTCTTCCTGCACTCTCTTTCTAGATACGTCAGCAGCTTCGATTCCCATTCCATCCATTTATGGTAGCTCTCATTCCAGAGCATGAATGCGCTTTTTAAAAACCATTTTTTTCACAGAAATTAACAATAAATTGTTGACTCACAGATTACCATGATGTATAAAGCACCCCATCATCCACTGGGTGATCGTCCAATGGTAGGACTACGGACTCTGACTCCGTCAATCGAGGTTCAAATCCTTGTCACCCAGCCAAGTAAATTCAAGGGGTTATAGCTGTCATGCTGTAACCCTTTTTTATTTGGCTGTGAAAACAGCGACTTTAATTGACTAGCTCTTATTAGAAAAAACTCTTGCCGGAATAGCCTGTGTTAAACAAGTATCAGAGAGATAGTTTCAGAATTATGTTAGCATCAAAATATGAGGCAATCTCTTAAAAAATCAATGCTGTAGTGATAAGCCACAATGCACTCCGCCTTTACTCTCCAATCTTTAGAGCCGGGACAAATAATGTCATTATTCCCTTTTTCGGTGAGAAGTATATTATCTCCAAGCGAGGAATTGCAGATGAGTCCGGTAATCGGCCCGATTACGGTGTTTGCGTCATACTATCCAGATACTTGTTGCTATGTCCTGCAACCAAGAAAATTTTCAATAATAGCTGCACCCTTTTCTGTCATGAAACTCTCAGGGTGAAACTGAACTCCATAAACAGGAAACCCCTTAAGCTCAACTCCCATGATCAAACCATCACAGTTCCAGGCTGTGGTCACAATAAATGGGTGATCTATCACAGATAGAGATTCTGTCACAGCCAGAGATAGGGGGGCAGCCAGTTCAATAACAAGAGAGTGGTATCTGGCAGCAGCAAAGGGTGATGGCATCCCTCTGAAGATGCCATCACCCTTGTGGTATATCATATCTGTTTTGCCATGAACTGGCACTGGTGCTCTCTTTGTCCTGCCTCCAAACACCTCATTGAGACACTGCATCCCAAGACAGACACCAAGAATCGGGATCTTGTCATGAAAGTACTCAATCGACTCTTTTGAGATCCCTGCATGGGCAGGATCTTTTGGCCCAGGGCTGATAAGAAGGTAGTCAGGTTCAAGAACTGCCGCCTCATGAACCGAAATCATGTCAGCTCTTCTGACAATAATCTCAAGATCAAACTCCGTGAACATCTGCACCAGATTATATGTAAAGGAGTCGTAGTTATCAATAACCAGAAGCCTTGGCTTGCGATCTGGTGCATGGTGGATATCTCTGTTTTCTATTCTGCACATAACTCACACCATAAAGTAGGGGGCAACATCAATTCCAACCGATATATTTTTCTCTGAAAAAAGAGTCTCTCTCAATACCCCTGATCCATCAGCTTAAGATCTGGATCAGGAGGGATTTTTTGTACAGTTCCCTTTTGACTTTCCATAATGTTTCATTTTATATCTCAATAAATGGAATATTACAAGAGAAAAGCTGGTTATAACGGATTTGGGAGGACATATATAACCTATTGAATTCATTAGAGGAGATAAAAATACTATTTTATCAAATTTGGCGTTTCTGATAATAAATAGATCAAAATAATTCAGAAACATGGTCAAATTGCGACCACCCTCAACCATTTACATTTTAGCCTTGCGTCCGAGCAGATCCCAGTCTGCGTCAACCATTTGCTGTATCTGAGCATAATCATCATCATTAAGGTGCTTGAATCGCCCCTGGGTACTCATATACTCTTTGACCTGGCGGTTACCTTTATGATTTATGGTGTACCGGATACCCTCTTCAACCTCATAAAGCGGAAAGAAATTTGTCTGTACAGCCAACCTGGCTATTTTGATGCACATCTCTGTCGGGACACGCCAACCAGTCGGGCAGGTGGCATAAACATGGATAAACCTGGTTCCACCTTTCATCTCTCTGGCTTTCTGAAACTTGCGGATCATATCTTCGGGAAAAGCGATGCTGGCAGTTGCCGCATATGGGATACGGTGTGCTGCAAGAGCTTCAACTATATTTTTTTTCCGTCTCTGCTTCCATCCCTGTCCTGGTGTAGTTGTGGTTCTGGCTCCAAAGGGGGTGGAAGAGCTTCGCTGAACACCGGTATTCATATATGCTTCATTATCATAACAGACATAGATAAAATCCTCGTTACGCTCCGCTGCCCCTGACAGAGCCTGAAATCCGATATCAAAGGTGCCACCGTCACCAGCCCACGCTACAATTGTAGTTTCTCTATCTCCTTGCATGTCCAGCGCAGCCCGAAGACCGCTTGAGGCAGCTCCGGCTGTTTCAAATGCGGTATGCAGAATGGGAACCTTCAAGGATGTCTGAGGATGGGGACCTGCAATAATTGCCCAGCAGCAGGCTGGAATAACCATAATGGTTTTTTCTCCAAGAGCACGAAGGGCAAATTTCATGGCAATGGAGGCCCCGCACCCTGGACAACCAACATGACCGGAATACATAAGATCTTTCTGGGGCATAATGTTATATGTCATAGATATCTCCTCTCTTTTGACTTTACTGCTTGTCAGGATCTGGTTGCATTTCATTCAGATGTTTATTCAGGCCGACCCATACGCTCTCAGCTTCTGGAGTTACTCTCTCCTTGGTCATCTTGAAAATCTCTTCAAGAATCTCAGGTGTGACATCCCGTCCACCTAAACCGGTGATGTAACCAAATACTGGTGGCCGGTTCGTATGGTTATACAGGGCAGCTCTTATCTCCTGAGCAAATATTCCTGTAGCTCCAAACGAGTAGTTCCGGTCAATGACAGCAACTTTCTTAGCATTGCCAAGTAAGCTTCGGAAAAGCGCCTTTGGAAAAGGGCGAAACATTTTAAGTTTGACCATTCCCACTTTTTCCCCCCTCTCTCTTAGCTCTGATATGACCTGACGGCATGTGCTTGCGGCGGTTCCTGCCAGAACCAGTATAATATCTGCATCTTCGCAATCCACACCATCTGCTGCCCCATATTTTCTGCCAAAAATAGAGCCAAATTCATCTTCTATCTCCTTAAACAGAGGTTCCACCTGCTCCATAGCCATCTGAATATCATGACGCATTTCCATATAAACCGAAGGTGGAGCCATCTGGTAAAGGGCAAAAGGGTTATTTGTATCCAGGCGGATTTTTGGGACAAATGGTGGCAAAAATCTGTCAACAAGTTCTTGTTCCGGTACATCCACAGGTTCATATGTGTGAGAAAGAAAAAAAGCATCAAGCACCACCATTACTGGCAGATTGACGATTTCAGCCAGTCTGAATGCCTGAAGTGTTGTATCCATAACTTCCTGGCCATCCTCGCAATATAGTTGAATCCACCCTGTATCCCTCTGTGCCAAACTGTCGCTTTGATCCATCCAGATGTTCCAGCCAGGGCCCAGAGCACGATTTACCTCAGCCATTACAATGGGCAGGCGGGCACCAGAAGCCCAGTGAAGAAGCTCGTGCATCAGGGCAAGCCCGTGGGATGAGGTTGCAGTAAAAGTTCTTGCCCCTCCAGTTGAAGCACCTATAACAGCTGCCATTGCGGAATGTTCGCTCTCCACGCAGATGAACCTTGCATCCATACTGCCCTCAGCACAAAATTGAGCCAAAGCTTCCACAATATGGGTCTGGGGGGTAATAGGATATGCTGATATGACCTGAACCTTTGCTAAACGCACCGCTTCAGAGACAGCGTGGCTTCCTTCTAATACTTCTCTCATATTTTTTCCTCCTCCAGGGACATGGCATTTCTGGGGCATTCAACAACGCAGATTCCACATCCTTTGCAATAATCCAGATTGATCGAGCGTTTTTTGTCAGGAGCTATTGCCACTTCAGGACAGAAGAGGCGGCAATTATCGCAATCATTGCATATACCGCAGTTAAAACATCTCAGTGTTTCGGCTGTAACGGACTCCTCATCCAATGTCTGCTCAACCTCGTCAAAATTATCCACTCTTCTCTCTGGAGGAGCTGTTAAAGGGCTTTGTCTCTGGGCAGGGAGAAAATAATCGATATTAATTTCCTGAAATAAAACTGTATGGGGATTTCTGCCCTTTCGTTGTCCGGCAAGATAGACTTCCATGGAAAGTGCGGAACCTGTTCCCACACGGCAGCCATTTATCCGCCCTTCAATAGCATCTGCCCCCTCATAAAACAAGGTATCCAATGCCATTGCCGCCTGTTTGCCAGATGCAATGGCATCAGCAACACTTTTACGTGGAGTGGTCAGATCTCCACCGAAAATTACAGGCAGTTCTTGATTCCAAAATACGCAGTGAGATAACCTCAGCAGCTCTTCATTCTCTTCAGGGAGATTATACCAGGGTTCTTCGGGTTCAGCACCAATGGCTGTAAATACACGGGAAACCTGCATAGTATCGCCATTATTGCCATCAGGTACAACCCTCTCTCTTCCATCTCTACCCTTGATACCAGCCATCTTCATTTTCTGTAATTTCAGGAGATATCCCCCCTTGTTCTCTTCAATACTTACAGGGGTAAATAACTCCACAAACTGAACCCCCTCCTCCAGAGCCATTTCAACTTCATGGGTAAAGGCTGGCATATCCTGTTGGCGACGGCGGTATATCAGAACAGGTGATGCTCCTATGCGGACAAGAGATCGTGCCACATCAATGGCTGTGTTTCCACCGCCAATAACAGCACACTTAGAGTAATTGGCGCAAGCTTCGGTCTGTTTGCGCAGATCACGGAGAAAGGAGAGCCCGTCTGATGCCATGTGTTCACCTGCAATACCCATGGTAAAAGAACGGCCATAACCGCATCCTATAAATACCGCATCATATTTCTCTTTGGCATTTTCAATAAAAGTTTCAGTAATCTTGCTGTTGCAGCATATATTAACATCCAGCTTTTTTATCCTGCTGATCTCGTTTTGTAATATATTTGCAGGGAGACGGTAAGCAGGGATACCCCATCGCAGCACCCCTCCTGGTTCATCTTCTGCTTCAAAAATGTCACAGCCATATCCCATGAGTGCCAGAAACCATGCCGCAGCAACTCCTGCCGGACCAGCCCCGACAACGGCAATACGTTTTTCAGAGGTTGAATTGTTTCTATAGTCTCTTTGTACCAGCTCTGATACCGGGAAAGCCTCACGAATGGCCATATCTCCGATAAACCGCTCTACCTGATGTATTGCAAGAGACTGATCCAGCTCCTGACGGTTACAGGCACTTTCACACGTATGAAAACATACCCTTCCGCACACGGCAGGAAGAGGATTTTCCAGCAGGATTGTCTCCCATGCGTTTTGAAATAGACCTCGGGATGCGAGCATTTCAATACGGGCAATATCCTCTCCCGCAGGGCAGATTCTGCTGCACGGGGCTGTTTTTTCATCATATCCTGGACGGGCAAAACGCCATGATCCTGTTTTGTTTACTTCTGTTGTAATTTCAGATCTTGATATATATAGTGGTATTTTTCTTGAAATTGTCTGTTCTGATGACATTATATTTCCTTATTTTAAAACCGGACGTCCTCATATGCCTGCATGGCAGCATCAATATTTTCCTGCTGCTTTACAGGAATCTCCTGTTTTATGGCTTGTGCAATAATATCTAAAGGCGGCATATTCATAATCTTTGCAAATGCCCCCATCATGGCAGTGTTGATAATAGGCTGGGTTCTGCTGCCAAGCTGGTGGGTAAGGGAAACTTTGTTGGCATCCACGACAGCCACCCGATACCCCTTGAACCTTGGGTCATCCGGCATATCTGACGTATTGAGCAGTATCCACCCCCCTGGTTTCAGACCTTTTGTGATATCCACAGTGTTTAACAGTTTGATATCTTGAACAACCACGTGGTCAGGAGTATAGACATTACTCCTGATTAAAATCTTCTCATCTGCAAGGCGCAGGTATGCCTCTACCGGTGCTCCTCTTCGTTCAACACCAAATACCGGAAAGGTCTGTACATAATATCCTGCCCTGAAAAAGGCTTTGGCAAGGATTATTGATGCTACAACAGTGCCCTGTCCACCACGCCCGTGAAAACGAATCTCCTGCATAATCTCTATTACCTTATTTTTATTATAAAATTTATATCCACTCAAATACTGCTCTTCCGACCGCACCTGTCAATATCCGATACCTGTATTTGGGTACCCAAAATATACGGTGAGTGTCAGGATAGTTGTCATACTCGAGCATCCAAAGTGCTAAATCCCAATTTCTATCCAACCAGAAGTTCAACCCGAAGCTCTGACATCTGGAAACTTTGCAATCAGGAAAATGCTTATAACTGGAATAAAGGCGATATAGAATAGAACAGCGTCTATAGAGTAGATATCAGCAAGCTTTCCCACAATCGGAGATGCAACACCGCCAAGGCCATAGGCAAGCCCCATCATAAGGCTTGAGACCATTGATCTGCCCTTTGGCGCAAGGGTCTGAGCCATTGCAACCCCAAGAGGAAGGGAGGCAAACACAAAAAAGCCAGCAACAAAAGAGCTGCCATAAACCCACTTTCCCGGCATGAGAAGATAGATCAATGTCGCTGGGACCATCAGAATATTGGTGACAGCAAATATCTTCTTGTACCCTATTCTGTCTGAAGAGTACCCGGCCCAAAGTCCGCTGATTGTCCCTGCTATGATGAAGATAGCAACAATCATCCCCACAGAGACCAGATCATAGCCTCGGTTTGAGAGATAGACCGGCATAAAGGTCATATAGGATTGAGCAACCACAGATCGTAATACCATCACCATCCAGATCAGGGCAACAGGTCTCCACACATCACCAATACTCTCCTTTAAAGAGCCTATAAAACCTGTGCTCTTGAACCCTTCACTTATGGGCATCGGAATGTAGGCAAGGCAGATAAAAAAAGAGAAAAAGCCTATTAACATGGTCAGAGGCATCTTCTCCAGCCCGAAGGTTGCAACATACCATGAGATAAATATCGGCCCGACACCAAAGGCAAATGTCCCGCCTGTGTTGAATATTGAGAGAGCAAACCCCTTTTTGGCACCACTGTAAAGTGGAACCATCCCTGTCACTGAAGGGTGAAACATGGATGAGCCAACAGAGCCAATGGCCATTACCAGCATCAGCACGTAGTAATTTGGAGCAATGCCGGAGAGTGGGATGAAAATAATTGTAAAGAGAAGACCGCAGAATATAAATGCCCTGGTCTGATAGCGGTCTGCAAGGTATCCGACACAGGGCTGAATCACAAACGAGAGAAGACGTACCATGCCAGTCATAAATCCAACCTGAGCAAGGGATAGTGAGAGCTTATCTACAAATACAGGCATGAGAGGGCTTGAGAATGAGCTGTAAAAATCACCGGTAAAGTGAACCAGGGTGAGGGCAAAGATGATGTTCATGTTCACCATCTTATCATCCCTGACTGTGGTGAGACTATCTATATTTTCTGTTTTCGTTACTGCTTGCATAAGTTCACCCACCTGTTCTGAATCAGTATTCACAGAGTTAAAGAAGGGGGTGCACCATCTTCTGATACTGTGTATCCTCTAATCTTGACAATATTGATTCAGAGAGCTGCAAAAAAATCATAGTGTGGACTAAATCAGAATCAACCTCAATAGTAGTTAGTTTTCAGTGGTTAGTTTTTCAGGCTGTGAATAGGAGCTGGAATTCTGCCACCACGTGTGACAAAAACATCTCTGTTGGTTGCATGAGGCACATTCATGATGGTCGCCTCACCAAGAAGTCCTCCAAAGCTCACCTTCTCTCCGGCTCTCTTGCCTGGCACAGGAATTATTCTTGTGGCTGTTGTCTTGTTGTTTATCATGCCAATGGCCATCTCATCTGCAATAATGCCAGCCAGTGTCTCTTCAGATATATCCCCTGCTACTGGCACCATATCAAGCCCTACAGAACAGACACAGGTCATTGCCTCAAGTTTTTCAATCGTGAGGTAGCCGTTGGCAGCTGCCTCGGCAATATTGAGATCTTCACTAACCGGTATAAAGGCGCCGCTCAACCCTCCAACATGGGAGCTTGCAAATGCCCCCCCTTTTTTGACTGCATCGTTGAGCATGGCAAGTGCTGCTGTTGAACCTGGTACGCCTATGCTTGTAAGCCCAAGAGATTGAAAGATCTCTCCAATGCTGTCTCCAACTGTGGGGGTGGGAGCCAGAGAGAGATCAACAACCCCAAAACGGATATTGAGTATCTGAGCCACCTCGCGGCCAATGAGTTCACCAACCCTTGTCACCTTGCATGCAGTATTTTTGATGATCTCTGCAATCTGCCCGAGATCAAGTTCCGGATGCTCCTCTATAGCCCTTTCAATGGCTTTTTTTACAACCCCGGGTCCGCTTACCCCCACATTGATAACAGCATCTGCCTCCCCGACTCCAAGATATGCCCCTGCCATGAATGGCATATCCTGAGGGATATTGGCAAACACGCAAAGCTTTGCACAGGCAAGTCCATCATCTGCAGCAGAGAGCAGTGATGCTCTTTTAATTGCACGGGATATGTCAAGAACAGCATCCATATTAATACCTGAACGGGTGGTTGCAACATTCACCGATGCACAGAGCCGCTGAGTCTGTGCCAGAGCCTCAGGCAGAGCCTCTATCAGAGCGCGGTCGCCAGGAGCAATCCCCTTTTCCACAAGTGCGGAGAATCCGCCAAGAAAGTCGATGTTAACCTCTCTTGCAATATCGTTGAGAGTGTGGGCAATCTCGACCATCTGCAAAGCAGAAAACGGGGCACCCACAAGTGCAATCGGGCTGATGGAGATCCGTTTATTAACAACTTCAATGCCATACTTATCACCTACACTATTGCACACATTGACAAGATCTGAGGCATTTCTGAGGATCTTAGCGCGTACATTTCTCTTAAAGACGGTAAGGTCATGGCTGATGCAGTCAAAAAGATTGATACCAAGAGTGACAGCCCGGACATCAAGGTGCTCATTTTTGACCATCTCTATTGTTGAGATGATCTCCTGTGAATTAAACATTTTATATAGTTCCCAAATTATATCTTGTTGATTGCTTTAAATATGTTCTTATGCTGAATAGTGATGTCAAGCCCCAGCTCCGAAGCCTTCTGCCTGAGGCTTTTAAAGAGCCCTGTCTGATCTGTATCAGAGGTTATGGCTATCTGATACGACATTATGTTGGCTGTGGGCTCATCACCCCCTTTGAAGATGGCAGTAAGATTGGAGACATTAACACCATACGAGGCAATGATTTCAGTAAATCTGGCAACAAGCCCCTTCTGGTCAGGGCCTATGGTGGTGATCAGAAATGTCTCTTCATCTATTTTCTGCTTCCCATTTCCTCTGTTCTCCACCACATCAGCATGAACTTTAAGATTTTTTCCGGCAAGATCTTTTTCAAGCTGCTGACTGATAGCCTCAATGGTGAGGCTATCAGGATGGTCAACAATGAAAAATCCTGCAAACTGATTCTGAAGGATCATCTGGTTGACATTTTGAAGATTACAGTCCATCTGATAGAGGCTCTTTGATACAGATGCGATAATACCCGGCCGGTCTTTGCCAAGGACTGTTATGATTATTTTATTCATTAAATACCAATTCTCCTAAAATATTAAAATAAAAAGATTCCTGAATATAACATTATCCGGCTCAGGTAAACTTAAAAATTCAGGTAGCCCTGCAATTTTATGATGATTACATTCCAGATGCGCAATTGATAATGGTTATGAGCATAGATCATCACCTGGTTGCAGAACTACCACAATTTACAATAACCTGCCAATTGCCTGAGAGACACCGCACTCATTGTTTGAGGCAACTTCTGTAAATCTCTCTTTAAAAGCCTGTGGCGCATTTTTAACAACAAAACCCTGGCCTGACCAGTTGAGCATATCCAGATCATTGTAATCATTGCCAATGGAGGCAACATACTGCCTTGCAATACCAAGCTTATCTGAAAGCCATGAGATAGCCTGGCTCTTGGAGACAGATCTGTTAAAAACCTCTATCCAGAGAGAACTTCCATCCAGAGGAGATGTTGCCCTTATCACACTGAACTCTGGCAAAGAGCGCTCTATCATGTCGGCAATCTGGTGACCCTGTTCAGCAGGAACAATTGTGAGAAGCTCTGTTGCCGCTCCAAAGTCTCTTACTGCACCTGTGCAGTTGATCTGTGTGGAGAAATCTCTGTAGAGTTTGATGCGGGAGGTGAAATCGGGATTTCTCCTTTCACTGTGCTCTCTGTAGATACAGTATGGGGTATCAGGTACAGGTCTGTGGATCATGTAATCCAGCTTGAGAAGATCAAAATAGTCTGCAATAGACTCCACATGCTGCGGCTCAAGAGAGTACTTCTGTATGATACTCTCCTCCTTGCACTCCATATGGAGCTTTCTGCAATCCATGATACCGGCTCCTGTGGAAAATATAACATAATCAACAGGGAGAAGTTTACCCCCACCAGAAGATGCCTTATCTCCATCTGTGATAGAGCTGCAAAGAGGTGAAAACCCGAGCTTCCCAACAGCCTGCTGAAGGGAGTAGAGAGATCTGCCTGTGGCAAACACCCTGACAACCCCCATGTTACCCAGCTGTTCAAGTGAGTCGATATCCACATCATCAATCTTTTTATCATCAGTGAACAGAGTGCCGTCAAGGTCAGTTACAAACATCTTTTTCATCTGGACTCTCTGACCACTCTGACCAGCTCCTCTGCCACAGGTTTTGAGATCCCAGGAAGAGCGGCAATCTCCTCCACAGTTGCTTTTCTCATGGCGCTTACCCCCTTGAAATGGTTTAAAAGAACTGCCTTTCTCTTTTTCCCGATACCTGTAATGCCATCCAGAAGTGAGGTTTCACCTCTTACAGCCCTCTGTTTTTTCTGAAATGTGATGGCAAACCTGTGTGCCTCATCCCGCAACCGCTGAAGAAGATAGAGAGCTTTAAGCGCCTGAGGAGATTGAGTCATATTTACTGGATTGCTTCTGCCAGGAAGATAGACCTTGTCATGGGTCTCACCCTTGTCACTATCCTTTTTTGCAAGACCAACAACCTTGATCCGCCTCATCAACCCAGGTTGTGCTGCTCCAGATCGAGCTGATTCAAGCTCTTCTGATTCAGAGAAGGTCAACTCCAGTTCAGAT
>Ga0209800_10002088_pt1 | contig 18496 bp, 15 predicted proteins | sample Higcelweek8metaG_FD_187174 | JGI IMG/M metagenome (GOLD analysis project Ga0209800, IMG submission 187174) | Freshwater pond sediment microbial communities from the University of Edinburgh, under environmental carbon perturbations - High... | ecosystem: Environmental > Aquatic > Freshwater >...
TTCCCATCCAAATGCGTTTCAGATAAGTGGTCAGATGGCCGAATTGTTCCGAATTACGATCTCCTTTATAGTTTTCGTACACCGATTCGAGGGTGCGACGAACGGCCAGATTGTACTTGTTGTTCTGATCGTAAAGGATATCACGTCCTTCGAGGGCTGCCTGATTGAGATAATAAATCAGCTCTTTCTGTTTCAGACTCAAGGATTCAAAATCAGGAACGCGATAACGCAGGATTTCTATATCGGCAAATTTATCCACCGAATAAGTGAAATCTTCGATAGCAGGTGTGGCGCTTTTCTGGCTGCCGCATGCTAATAAAACTGTTGTCATAAATGCGAGGGTTAGTTTTTTCATATAAGTTACGAATTGTTCGAATGAAACGAATTTCACGACTGTTTGTTTAAAGATACAAAAATAGCGATTTTATTTCGAAATGTGGGGATTCGCAGGCTGCTTTAAGGTCTAAAGTCAAAGGTCGAAGGACTAAAGTCTTGACCGGAGACCGGAAGAGCCGTCTTCCATATTCGTTGTCGAATGTTTTAGAGAGTATACCCATAATAACATCCGAACTCCTATCTTTTAGATCCGTTGTCGAATGTTTTAGAGAGTCATACCTATAAAAACATCCGGAATCCTATCTTTTAGACCCGTTATCGAATGTTTTAGAGAGTCATACCCATAAAAACATCCGAATTCCTATCTTTTAGATCCGTTGTCGAATGTTTTAGAGAGTCAAACCCATAATAACTTCTGAAAGCCTAAGTCGATTTAATAAAAAAATGTCCTTCTATAAGCTATAAGAATCAGTATGCACGAATCCTCTTTTTTTTTTTACTATGCCGCAAAACCCGCTAAATGCACTGTTGACCCTGTAAATACGGGGTCAGCCAGCCTGTGAACGAGGCGTGTGATAGGTGCAGTTTTTTTATTCTATTCGTTCAAATTCTTGTATTAGGTTAAGTAAATAAATTTGTGGATTTTCTGTGCCAGTAAAATAATGATTATCAAAGAGACGAATTTTAAATTTCTTATCACTTAATTCAATTATGTCAGCACATTCAACATGTATTCCTTTTATTTCAGGTTCATTAATTTCAGCTTGAAATATTAATGATTTTGAATCTTTGCTTATTTGCCAGTCATAGATATTAGGCTCTGTGTTTTTGATTTTAAAGAAAAGTTTGTCATTTGTTATTAGTAATTCCAAATCACCTACAAAAAGGTCCCAATGTCCTTGCTTTACAGCATTCGTATTGAAACGACCATAAGATTGATTTAAGGAATTTACACTCTTCCATTTACCTGAAATTTTTCTTATTGAGTTCTCATTATTATATTCCCCTTTTTTTCTATAATGGTTTTCTTTTTTGTTAAATCTATTAATTAGAGAATATGTTGAATCACTAATTTCTGAGATTTGTCTCATAGAATTCCAGTTACCAATCCCAATTTTCATATTCACGTAATTATAGAGGAAAGCATAATCTTTATATTTTGTAATACCCCATGTCTCAATTTGAGTATTATTAGTTTCTTTATTCAGTTTGTTATCAAGAAATCGGTATCTGTAAATTACTGTTTTGTTGTCAAGGTATTCAAAATTAGTAGCTAAATTTTCAAGTGTTGTATCTTTTGCCGACCATACATTTGATAATAGAATATTTTTTATTTCTTCTTCTGTTTTTTCTATTTTAACTTTTCGTGGTTTAATAAATGAAAAATCTTGATAATCATTACCCTTTCTAAAAACTAGTTTCAGATTATTACTGCCATTAAATTTCACCTTAAAGTCTAAATTGTTGATTGTAATTGTAGATTTAGATTTCATAGACCAATGAAAAGTTGTGTCTTTTCCTTCCAAATTTTTCATAAGTAAAACGCCATTTTCTTTAAAATCATAAAGAACCGGGAATCTTTGTGGGAAAAATCTTAAAGAATCAGATTCAATTTTCATAAATCCATCAGAAAATAAATTTTGTTCGTTTGATTCAGAAAACCAAACTCCATTTAATTTGTCTTCAATTGTTTTGTTCTGACAAGAACAGTCAAAAATTGTAAGCAGTACTATAAATAAAAACGTAAATCTCTTCATTTTCTTTTTTTTAAAATTGACCCTAACGAGAGTCTGCGCAAAAACTCCCTGTATCATTTATATATTCGGACACCTGACTGAGAAAAAATTCATTTACGCAATTCTCAGCGATTCCATTTTAGTTTTTGCGCAGTCTGACGACCGAGGCTATGGACATTGGCGGTTTGCAGGCGAATTCGCTGTCGCACAGCGACAAAGTGAATTGAAAATCAGCGAAGCTAATGCGGGCGCAAAACCCGCTAAATGCACGTCAGCCAGCCAATGTGCATAGGCGGGTGTTGCACTAAATCCCACTACGTGGTCTAGCATTAAATACCTTTATATCTTTAATTTTCGTTTCAAGATGCTGAACGGGAGAACTTCGACCCTCTCGTAAAAAACCATTATTAATTTTAATGTTCAGCATCTATGAAACGAAAAAGCGAATTTACAACTCTTGAACGTGCCATCCAAACAGTGGATGGTTTTTCTCACGTATTTCTCACTTTACGCCAGCAAACTGCTCTTCGTGGTCAGAGTGAAAGTACTCTTTACAACTACATGCATCGTATTGCACTGGTAAGTTTACATTTTAAACGTTTGCCCGAAGATATTTCAGAAGAAGAACTCACTGAGTATCTCACCGGATTGGCTTTATCCGCCACATCTCCTTCGCGAAGTGCATTTAAACACACGGTTTATGGTCTTCGTTATTATTATCGTCACGTGGGTCTATCCAAGCGTGCCGTTGATTTACCTTCATTAAAGAAAGAACTCAAACTACCTGTTATTCTGAACCGGAGCGAACTTCGTGAACTATTCAAAGCTCCCACGCTATTGAAACATCGTATCATTCTGACGTTGGCTTATTCTGCTGGACTTCGTTCTCAGGAAATCATAGCACTGAAACTATCAGATATTGACTTCGAGCGTAAAACGATTCATATTCGTCAGAGTAAATATAAGAAAGATCGCATTGTTCCACTTTCTGATTATATGTCTCTTGGGTTGAAAAAGTATCTTTCTGTGGAGCACCCTCAAATCTGGCTTTTCAATGGAAAAGAACCTAATAGTTGCTACAGTCCCAAAGGTCTGAACTGGGTATTTAGCTCTGCCTTAAAAAAGACTTCCATCCAAAAGGATGTAAGCATCCATTCCTTGCGTCATTCGTATGCCACCCATTTGCTCGAAGATGGCCTGAATATCGTTACCATCAAAGAACTGCTGGGTCATGCCAAGATTGAAACCACTATGATTTACCTGCACGTGGCTCAATGCCCGCTGTTACCTGTTCATAGTCCGTTGGATACACTTTATCCGCAGATATAATGGAACGTCCTAAATATGAAATAGCCCAAATCATCAAACGGTTTGGGTCAGACTTTGTTAGTCAATGCCAACCCAATAGTTTTACCCTGCGTACCTTGGATGCTTTGCAGCAATGCCGCACTCAAACATTGGGCGGACACAAAGATCGTTGCGATAGTTGTGGTCATGAACGTTTCAGTTATAATAGTTGTGGCAATCGCCATTGCCCCAAATGTCAGCTTCCAAAACAAATGCTTTGGGCAGAAGACCGTATGACTGATGCTTTGAATGTAAAGCATTTTCACTTGGTGTTTACTGTGCCCGACAGATTAAACGAAATCTGTCAACTTGATAGTAAAGCTTTTTACGAAGCCCTGTTCGAATGCGTCTGGTCTACGCTTCGCAACTTTGGTTATACCCATTATGGTGTGGAAACCGGAGCTATTTGTGTACTGCATACCTGGGGACAAAACCTGAGTTTGCATCCGCACATTCATTGTATTGTTCCTGCAACAGGACTTACGCTCAGAGCTAAACTCAAAGATATCGGTCATCAGGGCAAATACCTTTATCCGGTAAAAATGCTCAGTTCCGTTTTCCGTGGCAAACTGCTTGAGAAACTCAAAGGACAACTCAAGAAGAACAATCAACTCGCGCAGCACCAACATATCATCAATGAGTGTTATGTCAAACCTTGGGTGGTCTACTCGGAACCTTCATTGGGTAATGCAAAGCAAATTGTCAACTATTTGGGACAATACACCCATCGTGTAGCCCTGAGCAATACCCGTATCAAACACCTCGACGCTTCGGGTGTTACCTTTTCGTATAAAGACTATAAAGACCAAGCCAATGTGAAACTTACCAAGCTATCGGGTATAGAGTTTCTTCGCCGATTCTGTATGCATATTTTACCTTATCGATTTGTAAAGATACGGTATTACGGCATATTAGGCAGTCGGTACAAAAAAGAGGTGCAACCGCTCAAAGATAAACCCGATCTAACCAAAGCCGTTGAAACAAAGCAGCAACGTATGGTGAGATTGACCGGCTTTGATCCCTGCAAATGCCCACGCTGCAAAACCGGAACAATGATTACCATCGAAGATCTTCCGCGCATTCGTTCACCTGTCAATGTGTTTTATCCCAATGCTCCCAAACGCTTTTGTTGACAACCAGTTCAGTTGATCCACCCCCGAAAGGTGGATTCGGATTTGTGTTGCCTGAACTGAAGGTAATCAATCAAATTAAGCCACTTTCACTCTTTTTGTTTGTCAATAAATTAGCTCGCTTGCCGATTTATACTTTAAATTCTTTCACTCTTATCGTAAGTAGCTATCTACATCCTCTCTAAAACACGCCGCTAACTCCATAGCATTAAAACCACTTACTTTTACGCTCGTTCTAAAAAAGCACCGCAGGATGTAGTGCAACTCTGACTTCATGCTGGGTCGTGCCGACCACATGAAGTCCTATGTATTGTGAGTTGTTGTTTATTCATTTTTTCTAAATTCTTTTGGTGTCCAACATCTCATATACATTGATTCAATTTTTCCTGTTGGATAGAAAACTGTATAAAAAGTATGTCCACCGTCCAAACATTTATCTGTCCCATAATTTTCTGGTTTACTGTTCCAACTATTCCCATTTCTAATCTCATTTTTCAATTCAATAATGTCACTGTAAAAATATCCAGTTGAATCAATAAGATTCTCAGTCAGTAGTTCAAGTGTCTTTTTATATTTCTTTTCGGAAGTTTGTTCTTGGAATGAAATCAATTTGTTTTTTATGAAAATCCCGACATTATAAGCTGGGCACCCAAAACATATAAAATCATAATTCTCTGTTAATATAATCGTGTCATTTTTATTAGTTTTAATCAATTCATTTAGTTCATTTTCATATTGAATTCTATATTTTTTTTGCGTTTTCAATTCCGAAGCCATTCCGATTGCTGTTTCAAATGGAGAATCAATCAATGATTCTTTTTGACTTTGGTCAATCTGTCTATTTAGCTTATTAGTCGCTGAACAACTCATAAAAAATAAAGTCACTATGATAATAATTAGCTGTTTCATTGGTTTTTCTTTACAATAATCCACAAGATCTATGTAGTTGCGCCATCGTCGCACCTATTTTACATTTATGTAGGTGGTTTTATTTTTAATATTGTTGTTATTCAGCGAAATATAATATTTGATTCAGAAAGATCTTGTTACACCTATCCAATTTATTAATTTGCTTATAAATCTGAGTTGCAAAACTGTGTAAGAAGCCTTTTTCGTAATTTTTGCAGCAGTCAATGCCTTTTTTAAAATGCTGTAAATACTACTGTCCGTATATTGTCCCCATCTTCGCCTTCCAGCAACCACTTTTTTGGTTGATATTGAAGAGAATATTGCCGTAAAGTTAATAATGTTTTTTTACTTAACAAGGTATAATGGTCTTTTTTTATTCCTCAACACTAAGTACATGTATATTCTTTTCTGTTTATCCTGTAAGTCCTGTCTTTATTATTTATCCGAAAGCTTTTGAGAAATGTATTTTAGGGATTTAGTGCAGCCCCTGTAGTATCGCGATTTGTTGATTATTTAATTAAACAATTGGATTTGTATTGTCGGTTGAGCTGGTGGTATCGCGGCCTTCGGCGTTGATACGTTTGCGCAACAGACTGATATTATAATCCTTCAATTTTACATCGTCCACGCCCCGGTAAATGGCCTTGGCGCCATCGGTAATTACGCATATGTCGTTCCACAGTTCGTTGTAGATATCCATATTGACATCGGCGTGGCGCGACATCTCATTTTTAAGCAGCACTTGTTTATTGTTCAGCTCCTCTATGCCGTTGATTTCGGCTTCGAAAGCAGTCAAAAATTCGGGCTTCATTCCTTTGGCTTCGAGGGCTGCTTTGTTTCGTTTTACGTTGGCCAACACCATCCGTAAACCTGAAACTACCCCTTCGGTATTTCCGCTACTAATATTAAGCCTCACCGATTTAATGCCCACATCGGATACCTGAATATCGAGCTGATCGGCAGCAAATTTAAAATAAGCTTCAAGAGCATTCAGTTTGGTACGAAATGCTGCTGATTTTTCATCCACTTCTTTAGTCTTGAGTTTTAGTTCCTTGGCTATTGAAGAGACAGCGATAAGATTTTTACATGTTTCAATTTTTGCAGCTATTGCATCCAAAAATTCAACAGTAAACACAGAGGAGAAAGCCGCAAAATCGGCGATATCCTTACGCACACTTGCAAGAATTACGGCGGCTATCACCACCAATTCTTCGATTTTAAACGAAAATAAACGTTTAGCCATTTTTCCTTTTTTTTTATTTGATACGACACTACACAGGCTGCACTAAAAAAATATATATATTTTTGACTGTGTATTTCTTCTTGAAAAATCTTCTTTGTGCTGTCTCCGGCTCCTATGCATCTATCAACCTTTGCCTTTGCCTGCGCCTATGCCTATGCCTATGCCTATGCCTATAACTGCGCCTTTTCCTTCCCCCTACCGTTCTCTCGTTTCTTATCGCGGTTCTCTTGTCTCCGATTCACATTCTCTCGTTTCTTATCGGGATTCTCTTGTTTCTTATTAACGTTCTCTCGTTTCTTATTAACGTTCTCTCGTTTTTTATCGGGATTCTCTTGTTTCTTATTAACGTTCTCTCGATTCTTATTGACATTCTCTCGATTTTTACGAGCAATCTGTCTTGTCCTAAATTAGCTTGACAGATTTATTACTAATTTCTGTTTTTTATTTGTATATAAAATATCATTCCTGTTTAAACATTCGTAGTTTATTGTAATTACTGGATTTATCCACTATAAAAGTTTACGTTCCTGATTTTCGATACAGTTTTTTTTCTTGTTTCTGTTTTCAACTATAGCTTACAATCAGTGCCCTGATTTGTTCTACAGCGTATTTTTAAATTACTTTTTTTTCAGACCTTTTTTTTGATATGCCCTAAAATGTCTGACAGGTAATTCTGAGCAAGGATTTAGCATTAAATACTACCCTTTAGGGTGGAGATTTAATGATAAACCCCCTGGGCTTGTCCTTGATTGGAATAAACTGTCAGGCTATCTTTGCATTTCAATAAAATTGTCTGCAGATTGAAACTTTCTTTTTTGCCACCTTTTCTTTAATTCTCCTTTGTACGAGTGTGCTTCAACGGGTGTCATATAATCACAACTGGCATGTGGACGCTTGTTATTGTATTTATAAATAGCTGTTTTTACTGCTTCATTGGCTGTTAAATAGTTACTAAAAGTTTCGTCTAAATCATATTCTGTTTTCAATATCCCATTTACGCGTTCGGCAATAGCATTTTCGTACGGATCGCCATTCTCGGTCATGGAGATATTTATTTCACAACCATTGAGGTAGTTCACATAATCATTACAACAGTACTGTATTCCACGGTCTGAGTGATGAATCAGTTCATTCTTCTTTACTCCTTCGCTTTTAGTTGCCATTTTAAGGGCGTTCAAAGCTCCTTCGCTGGTTAGATCCGGCCATAGACACCACCCCACTATCTTTTTGGAATAAGCATCTGTTATCAGGGACAAATACACAAATCCCAGTGCTGTACGGATATATGTTATATCGCTTACCCAAAGTTTCCCGGAACAATTTAATTCCAAATCACGTATCAGATTGGGATATTTTCGGTAGAAATGATTCGAATTGGTGGTACGCTTGCTTCTGCCTTTGCGTTTTATAAGTAATCCATGTTCGCCTAATAAATTGTAAAATTTATCTCTTCCATATTTTATCCCATGTTCCTTTAATACATCGGACAAAAGATAAAGCATCTTTTCGGCTCCCATACGCTTATGTTCCTGCCGCAATTCTTTTGCTTGCTTGAGTATGAATACTTCCTGCATTTGCCATTCTGATAGTCGTTTCTTACGCTCATACCAAGCTTGACGACTATTCCCTAACAGTTCACAGATAACACGCTTTGAAGCGTGTGGATAAACCTGTGTCAGAACATCTACTGTTTGGGTCCAGACTTTTTTCTGATTTCCAGTTTATACTCCTTCTCGGCAATATCAATCATCGTGTTGACTGCTGTTAAGCGCATTTGAGCAAGTTCTAACTGTTTTTCAAGTTCTTTGTTCTTCTCTTCAAGTTTCTTGAGGTTGATTCTTTCTTCTGCTGTCATAAGGGGCAAAGATAAGATGATTTCTTGAGAATATCTTTTTTGCCATTCCCGATAAGTGTTATCAAAACGATATGGTAAGTGAAATTTTGAACGAGCTTCCTGCCAACTCATCCGTTCTGATTCTATCTCCTGAACCAACCAACGACGAAAACTGGTTTCGTACTGCTTTAAATCTACTGACACTTGTTGAAATCCTTCCATATTATCGGTCAAATTCAATGTTTGTTCTTCCATCTTTTTTCTTGATCTTTTTAGTCAAGCTATTTTAGGGGAAGACAATCTCTTAAAATACAAACTGCTCCTGCCCTCTTCAAAACCTGACAGGTTTTGAAAACCTGTCAGGTTTGCAGTGTTATAGCTCCAGCCATTTCTCCATCGCCGCTATATCTAGTTGCTTGTTGTGGTACGATATAAAATTGGCTTCGTTATCGAACCAACCGATTACCTTGTCGCGTTTCAATTTCGTTGGCTTTATCGATACACATGAGAGGTAACTGCTCCATGGATAGCCTGAAGCCGTATCCGAAAATCCGTGATGAACAGGATTATTATGTATGTATAGCAACACATTTTTAAGATAGCGTTTATTGTCGATGAATTTACGTTTAAAAGGGCGTTCGAACAATGCTCCGTGCCGATGAAAGCGTATGTTGAATGCTTTTGCATAGGCATTGAAAAGATTAGAAAAGTACTGATGCGGTGGCTTTATTTGTGTTAAACCTGTCAGGTTTGAAGATAGATCGGTTGAAGTAGATGATGCCATGCGCGAAATCTTCGCATTTTCTTCCAATGAAGCGCGGATATCTGCTTCGTCCTTTATACGCACCAATAAATGAAAATGATTGGGCATCAACACCCAAGCGTATGTGTCGGCAACGGGCGAGATATGTTTGTCGTACAAACCGAGAAAATACTGATAATTCTCAGGTTCGTTGAACAGTTTGCAGCCATTGATGCCGCAATTGTAGATGTGGTAAAACTTTCCGTAATCCAATTGCTCTAAACCTGACAGGTTTACCGTTCTTACCATCCCGAATCCAAGGCTGTTATTGCCACCTATTCCGCATTCGTACATTATTTTCATCAGTCCGGCAGGCGCCGTAAGTTCAAAATTGCAGATAAATCCACGCATTTTGCTTTCCTGAGGCGTATTCGCTTTTATGGTGATAAGTGCCGACTTGGGTGTGGTGAGCACTTTGAGTCGGAAATCAAAGTCAGAAGGATAAAAATCATTGGTCGTAAAAGCTTTGTATTTTTTCAGCAGGTTTTGCTTTATAATTTCGGCCGCCATGGGGTGAGTGGGGCTTATATAATCGTAACCGCCGTCGTCGCGCTTCAAGGTCAGGCACATAGGCGAACTGCACTCGAACAGCATTGTTTCACCGAAATCAGGCGAAGGCATCATCTCAATATTCTGGATCCTGAACCTTACTTTTGCATCCCGGTTGCCCAGTTCAAAAGTCTGTTCTTTGAACAATCCCTGAATAAATTCTTGTGTGCTGCGTTCGGGAAGGAAGGAAATTTCCCATTCCACCGTGTCGGAAAGCAGTTGCAGGGAATCGCCCTGTCTTTTCCACTTCGAAATGTTTAAACGCGAAAAAGTAAAAAGTTTGAACTGCTTCCCGTCGGTACGGAAACCGTTATCGTGCAACCAGCGGGAATAAGCTTCATCCGATTGGGAGAGTATTTTATAAATAACAGCCGAACATTCATATTGGTAATTCAGCGATATTTTATCACCAAATGCCCTTTTATCGGCAACAAGTGTAATTTTAAAACGCATAAGTATTTCATTTTGATTAAGGTGTGGCAATATTAAACATAATATTTCAATAATTACGATTAAATTAAAATAATTTTTCGTTTTTCGATAAAATATTTTCGGAACTCATTTATAGCTGTTTAATAGCATATTTTTACAAACTTTTTTTCTCTAAAAGAGATGTTTGAAAAGGAAGAAAATAAAAAAAGAAGTTAGTGGAAGTTAAAGAAGTTACGAAGTCAGACTGCAATTCTTCAATCTCTCAAATCTTCAAATCCTTCAAATCCCTCAATACAAAAACGAGAGCCTCACCTAAAGTGAAACCCTCGTTTTGAACGATTGCCCATTTGCAACGAATTACAAATAAGCCATTTTTTACAATATTATTTCTTAATAATTTTCACTACTTTCAATTGTTTGTTTTTTTCAATATGAAGAAAATAAACTCCTGCCGATAGTTTTTCTAAATGAATATCTTCGTCGTTAGCACTTATTTTTTGTTTGAAAACACTAGTACCCGCTATATCCATTATTTGCAAAACACTGTTTCCGGCACCCTTGATGTTCACAACATCTGTAAAAGGATTTGGGTAAACCTGTAGGTGATCGACGAACGAATTTTCTGTTCCTGTTACTATCTCAAATTCCACAGTTACCGTAGCAGCGCCTGCCAGGTTTGAAAGCGTGTAAGTTGTACTTTTTTCATCAACTGCAACACCGTTAAGCTTCCATTCTTTTAGCTTGAAACCTTCAGCCGGAACAGCTGTAAACACTACGTTTTTACCTTTTTGTACCTGCGCGCCGGTGTTGATGGCCACACCATCTACTGTAGCTGCAAGCGTACCATTTTCATTCACAGTATTAAATGCAACCTGATATTCTTCGGCCGGAGTAGTCAATGTAAAACATTCATTTTCTACTATTTCGTTGCTGCCATTTCTAACCGTAAACTTAATAGTATTGCCGTCCACTTCACCTAAAACCCAACGCTGACTATTTCCATCGCTTGGTCTCATGCCTCCCAACTGCCAGTGCATAGTTCCGGCATCGGCCACAGGTGCAGCAGTGCGTGTATATGTAGAAGGAGTCCAAACATTGTTTTTAACCTGTACACGACGGAAAGTATGGCCATGTCCGCAGAACGCCAACTGTACGTTGTGTTTATCAAGTACCGGGCCTAAGGTCGACATAGATGTAGGTGTAAAGGTCGTATTCGGAACTTCATAGTGAATCGTAATTACTTTCCACGTTTTATCGGCATGTGCTGTCAACACTTCATCCAACCATTTCACCTGTTCGGTTTGACGCTGAAGCGCTGTGTAGCCTCCACCTTTCGACTCCCAATCCAAACCAATAACAATCATATTACCATAAACGGCTGCATAAGTTCCATCACCTACCGCATCGACATTATAGTTAGCTGAAGGCTCTAAGCTTGGATGTCCGTTCAGGAATTTAATATATTCGGCATTATTGGTGCCCATGTATTCATGATTGCCATAACCCGCTACCATATCGATATTAGCAAAACCTGTACGTTGATCGAACAATGACGAATAATGTGAGTGATAATCCCAACGGCTATCATTATCTACAATATCACCAACGTTCAGACTAAAGAAAGGCTTTTGCTCCATCGCTTCCAGTGTAGCGCCGGCAGCAATCCAGTGTGCCATATCAGCTGCACCCGTTGCCTGTAAATCGCCGTAAGCACTGAATGAGAATTTGCTTGTATTGCTTGTAGTTGTAAATTCTCTTGTAGCCGACCAGTTAGTGCCATCGCCCACCTGATAAATATATGTTGTTCTGGGTTCTAATCCTGTCACCGTTACCTTGCTTCCCTTAGCAACGCCACTACCGGCCACCGCATCGAATTCAAGTATCTTAGTCACCCCACTGTATTCTACAAAACTACCCTCACCGGCCGACTTCTTCGCAAGTTTCATAACCGAAGGCTCGGCGGCTGTTGCCGGATTGGCCATCCACGCAATTGTTTTCGATGTAGATGGATCAACCGTAGTCCCCGACCTGATAGCCGATGGTGTACTTGTAAGTTTAGGTTCAAGCACCCTTACTACATGGGTGTATGAGTATTTACCATCCTTACCGGCATAAACATTCACTGCCTGTGCCGAAGTTGTAAAATCAAATGCAGCAATACCATCGGCAGCTGTTACTCCCGTAACTTCTCCTGCATATACCGTAGCTCCGGCTACCGGTTCGCCACTTGTGTTGGTCACCAAAATTTTACCCGGTACACCTACAATACGTTTAACGGCTGTAATGTTGTAGGTGGCAGTTACAGGTCTTGAGAATGCCGAAAACAATGAGAAAGCTCCGCTAGTATCATCGCCGTAGGTTGCAGTTGCTGCTATAGGTGTAAATCGAAGTACATCGTCGGGGTTACTGTTTTTCGAAACATTCACCTTGATTGTTGCCAGCGTTTCGACTGCAGCTGCTGAAACATCATTCTTCAATTGAATCGTCAACTGGTTATTGGTGGAATTATAACTATAATTTCCTTCGGTTACCGAACCGGCAAAAACAACTGCATTTGCAGCATCGACAGAAGCATATTGATTCAATTCAATATTTATATTCAGTTCTTTTACATCCTGTGATTTGTTAGTGTTGATTTTCATTTCAAACACATTACCCACATGTGCCTGAGCATCGGGTACAAGCGAAATAGTGGTAGCCTCTACCGTCGGATCATTTACTGTAAAAGTGGCTGTGCTTGTTTGTATATTACCGAATTTATCTTCTATGTGCGACACAACAGTATGCGTGCCGTTCCGAAGCTTTAAGCCTGCAAGAGTAGCCGCAGTTTCATCTGCCGAGAAACCTGTACTTCCGGCTTTGTAAAGCACTCCATCTACAGTAAAACTGGCGCTTTCGGTGTTGATACCGCTTATATCATCGCTGTATGTGGTCGAAAGATTGATTTGTCCTGTTTCAAGGGTAGCTCCTTCAAGGCTGGTTCCGTTGCCGGTAAAGCTGTTTATTGTAGGTTTGTTTGTATCTTCTGTAATACTTGCAACTCGTATATTATCAATAATAAAATAACCTTTCGTTAATTGTTTTCCGCCCGTTCCTGAACCGGCTTGCAGAAGTCTGATCATACCATACGAAGGAGTGGTAGCCGAGGGTGGTCCGAGTTGCTTGTTGGCACCACCAGCAGGGAAAATAAATTCATGGTATTTCCATCCTGTCCAGTAGGTATACGATATTTCATTACCGAAAACACTTACTACAGTGGAACCCGAACCTGCTGAGCCGGGAGGAGAAAACAACTGAAACCGGAACCATATGTTTCCCTGACATTCGGGGGAAGCATAAATCCACATACCTATTTTACGTGGATTGGGAGCTGCCGGTATCACGAAAGCATTTCCCGCAGGAGAGTAAAGACAGGAGAGCGTGGTATTGGATTCGGCGGCAGTTAAATCCCAGTTGAGTTTTACGGCGTATCTACCAAAGCGTACCGGATCACCTTTTTCGGCATCCATGAGTTCTACGCTTACTTTCTCACCTCTGTTAATTGTGTTTTTAGTCCATCCGCTTACATCTCCGTTTTCAAAATCGAGAAGTAACAAGGCATTGGGATCAATTCCCGGACCACTGACTGGTTGTGCTTTTACTGTTATCATTCCTGATCCACAGAGCAACAACACAAGTAATAAAATCACTTTTTGCGTTAATCTTTTTGTCTTCATGTTTGTATTAAATTTATTTATAGAATAAAAAATGTTCCTTCTATTTTTAGGGTTAACAAAAAACAATTCTAAAATCAGGAAAGACTTGCATTCTTGATTTTCAATAATTTCACAATGCATATTCACTCAAAATGAATGCTTGTAAAACAGGGTGTAAACTTTTTGTGTTAAATATTAGGGTGTTTTTAAAGCAGGTAGCAACAGCTTGTGCTCTGTATTTTGGGTGATAAAGATACAGATTATTTTATTTAATGCAAACGTTTGCATTAAATTTTTACATTTTCAGAGTATCATCATGGAAAAGCAATAAAAAACGCATACTAAACTTCATGTTAAGTTGGATGGAACACATACAATCCTATCATCAAGAAGTATAAATGGAGATCATCTCCGGCCCGCACCATTTCTAAATTCAAGAAATAAAGAGATATACGGATAAAACACTTGGGTAAACCCGTCAAGTCAGTTCAAAGATTGCAAACGTTTGCATCGCCACAATTAGATTTGAAGGAAAAAACAACAGACACCTACATCATAAAATAATGCCTAAAGCGCAGTCTACATCAATGCGAACATCAGGGTTAAAGACAAAAGAAAAAGTGCTAATGAGTCAATATGCCAATTACTTATAAGTCTACGGTCAACAGTCTCCAGACTTTGTGGAATTGTTGAAGCGTTCTCCCGAGATACACAAAACTCAGCACCCGAACACGAAACCCTGAACCCGAAACCCGAAACCCGAAACTTTTCAATTACTCAATTATTCAACAAAAAAACGAGAGCCTCACCTAAAGTGAAACCCTCGTTTAATAAGTTAGTTGTTAGCTGCATTTCATCTGGATATCCTGAATAGCAACTTATGTTTTTTTGCTTGTATTTTAGTGTTTATGCGAAAGATTACGCGGCGAGCCGCTCCACGAGCAACCTAAACAATAAACAATACTCAGATCGAAGCCTTCGAGCGATTCCTCCGGGTGTATCGGTATTATTTCGTACGCATCATTCACTGTCACCACTACCGATTCACCTTTCTCGTTGCGCACCCTGAAACGGTTGATCTTACACTGTGGACAATTTAATTTTTTCATTCAAGCCTCATGTTTGATCCTGAAAAATTAAATTTCCGTTTCCTGATGCTGTTCATCCGAAACATCCTCCTCCTCCACAATCACTGTTTTCTCAACAACCTGATCGTTGTCGGCTATCATTTGCACTTTCACAGTATCGATGGAAGATAAATTATGAATTTCCTTCACCTGGTCATCTTCGAATCGCAAAATTCTTCCGGGAAACATCTGCACCCAGTTCAAATTGTGCGTGGCTATAAGAACAGTAGTTCCTGATTTACGGATATTATAAAGCAGATTCACAAGCTCCTTACCTGTTTCAGGATCGAGATTACCGGTAGGTTCATCGGCAAGAATCATTTCGGGAGAATTAAGCAATGCACGGGCAATTACAATGCGCTGCTGCTCGCCACCCGATAACTCATGTGGCATTTTATAGCCTTTGTTGTCCATGCCTACCTGCTGCAATACACTTGCAATCTGTTCATCGATCAATTCCTTGTCCTTCCAACCGGTGGCCGTAAGTACAAATTCAAGATTTGCTTTTACTGACCGATCGGTCAACAACTGAAAATCCTGAAAAACAATCCCAATCTGACGTCGCAGGTAAGGTATTTCCGAACTTTTCAGCGCTGTTAAATCATAATCCAGTATCCCTGCAACTCCCGTAGCAACCGGAACTTCGGCATATAAGGATTTAAGCAACGAACTCTTGCCACTTCCAACCTTACCCAACAAATAAATAAACTCGCCACTGTAAATTTCGAGTTGAACATTTTTAAGTACCAACAATTCACGCTGATAAATATCAACATCAACATATTTTACCAACAGTTTCTTTTCCATAAACAATGTGTTGCTTTAGTATAATTTTATCGATATTTATTTATGGCGTTTTTTGAGTTCGCGACCTAAATCGTCGAGCGAATAGCCTTTGGAAGTAAGCAGTACAATAAGGTGATATACAAGGTCGGAAGCTTCGTAAAGAAAGCCTTCTTCTGTTCCGTTGGTAGCTTCGATAACGGTTTCTACTGCTTCTTCCCCCACTTTCTGTGCCATTCGGTTGATGCCTTTGCGGAAAAGCGAAGTTGTATACGAACCTTCGGGCATTTCTTTGAAGCGTTGCTGTATAAACTTCTGAAGGAAATTAAGGAAGGCGAAGTCACCTTCGTTGGTTTCGCCCCAACAGGTATCGCTTCCGGTATGGCATACAGGGCCAACAGGATTTACTTTGATAAGCAAAGTGTCGCTATCGCAATCGACAGCCACCGACACAACATTCAGAAAATTACCGCTCTCCTCCCCTTTTGTCCACAAACGCTGCTTCGATCGGCTATAAAATGTCACCAGTCCACTCTCGTTTGTTTTTTCGAGCGCTTCCTGATTCATATAGCCAAGCATTAATACTTTCGAGGTTAAATTATCTTGTATAATTGCTGGTACCAGGCCTTCTGATTTTTGAAAATCTATATTCATGTTCTATAAGTTTATTCTGTGGAGTATTTACAATGTGCGAAAGTACAAAAAATAGCTTATAATTGCAATTTATTTCGCATATAGTTACGGGGTTCGGAGTTCGGAGTTCGGGTTTCGAGTTTCGGGTTTCGAGTTTCGGGTTTCGGGTTTCGAGTTTCGGGTTTCGGGTTCTGAGTTCTGTTTCGGGTTCGGAGTTTCGGGTTTCGGGTTCTGAGATTTGAGTTCTGACAGGCAAAGGCGTAGGCACAGGCAAGTTCAACAATTGGCACATTTTCATATTGGCAAATTGTCTTTTGTCTAAAATCTAAAGTCTCGGAATCCTGACCACTTTGTCTTCGCCTGCATTTCTTCCAAAATTCCACACAGTTATTTATTGCACTAAATCCCGCGGACTAATGATCTCCCCTTTTTTAAGGGGAGTACCCGAAGGGGGAGGGGTTTCTTCTTGCTTTCTGACTTCCCCGGTTCAGCAAACTCTGGCGACTTTCGACCTTTGACTTTCATCTTTCATCTTTCATCTTTCGACCTTCAGAAAAAAACAAAAATCCCGGAAAATCAATGTTGTTGAGTTTTCCGGGATTTCAGTTAAATCAGGTGAATGTTATGTTCCTTACATTCTTTTATCATTGCCTCGGGCCAAATACTTGCCTGAATTTCGCCAATGTGTGCTTTGCGCAGGAAGAACATACACAAGCGCGACTGCCCGATACCACCGCCCACCGAAAGTGGCAAGGTATCATCCATCAAGCGTTTGTGAAAATACATTTCGAGTCTTTCCTGTTTTCCTTCAATTTCTAACTGACGTAATAAAGCTGCTTTATCCACACGAATACCCATCGACGAAATTTCGAAAGCGATTTCCAATACCGGATTCCAAAGAATGATATCTCCGTTCAAACCGGGTAAACCATTTTCGGCTATCGTTGACCAATCGTCATAATCGGGCGCACGTCCATCATGTTTTTTTCCATCGCCCAACACGCCGCCAATGCCAATTATAAAAACAGCTTTGTGTTTTTTTGCAAATTCGGTTTCTCTTTCCTTCGGCGTTTTATCGGGATACATCTGACGTAACTCTTCAGAATGAATGAAAGTTATTTCGGCCGGAAGACAGGGTTTTATCTGAGGAAAACTCTCGGAAACAAGGTATTCAGTGCGCAGAAGCGTGGCATAAATGCGACGCACTATCATTTTCAGAAAATCAACGTTGCGCTCTTCGGCTGTCATCACACGCTCCCAATCCCATTGATCGACATACAAGGAGTGTATATTTCCCAATTCTTCATCGGCGCGAATCGCATTCATATCGGTGTAAATACCATAGCCATTTTCTATTCCGTAATCGCCCAGTGTGAGTCTTTTCCATTTAGCCAGCGAATGAACTACTTCGGCACGCACATCGCCCATGTCCATGATCGGAAAATTAACTGCACGTTCAGTACCATTCAGGTCATCGTTTATTCCTGTACCACGAAGCACAAAAAGAGGCGCTGTTACACGGCGCAATCTTAATTCGGCCGAAAGATTTGCCTGAAAAAAATCTTTAATTTTGGTAATCCCTAATTCTGTTTGTTGTAAATTCAGAATAGGAGTATAATGTTGGGGTTTGAAGAAATAACTCATATAAAAATGTGTGTTTTATCGTTTCGTTTTAAATTTGCAGCAAAGATAATCATTTTGAAAGATAAAAACACAATTTACATCACACTGGTTTGTAATTTTATTTTAATTACATAGAAAACGCCATTTTTAAGATTTAAAAATGGCGTTTCCCTATCATTTAAATTATTTTGTCTTCTTTTTCCGTTCGTAATATACAAACGAATAAGGATATGGATTTGCTTCGTCGGCCGGAAAATCCTCCTGCGAAATCAATTTCCATTTTTTCAGGTCAAATTCAGGGAAAAAAGCATCGGCCT
>Ga0209800_10002091_pt1 | contig 18482 bp, 15 predicted proteins | sample Higcelweek8metaG_FD_187174 | JGI IMG/M metagenome (GOLD analysis project Ga0209800, IMG submission 187174) | Freshwater pond sediment microbial communities from the University of Edinburgh, under environmental carbon perturbations - High... | ecosystem: Environmental > Aquatic > Freshwater >...
TTAATCCGTATCTGTCTTTCTCTGCAAGAATTTCGGAATGTTTGCTACCACAAATTGCACAATTAACGTCTTCGAAAGAATATTTTCCTGATTTTATTTTTGCCTCAACTTCGGTTTTTGCAGCAGCCTGAACAGAATTTAGATTTAATTCTGTTTTGCCATCGTTTATATATCTTTTTGCAAGCACGTATTTAGTTTTTTGCAAATCTAACAAAAAACTTTCCTCAGTCAAAAAAAGAAAACAATGAAAAATAAATATGTGAAAAAAGTATAAATGGGTACAAAAGCATAATGATGCCTGATTTTTCAGGCACCTTATGTATGATTAAAATTTTCTGATTTATTTAGAAGTAAGTCAGAAGGTAAAAGATTTCTTAGTAATCTCTTCTGCTGTTGTAGTCTTTTTTGCCATAGCTGCTGCTTCCGCCGCCGCCATTGCTGCTTCTTCTTTGGCCACCACCTGAGTTGCCACCAAAGCTTCTGCCTCCGCCACCTGGTTTTCTCTCAGTTCTTTCCTGAGCTTCGTTAACTACGATTGTGCGTCCTTCGAGTTCTGCACCGTTTAATTCTTCAATAGCTTTCTTTGCTGCTGCCTCATCAGACATTTCTACAAAACCAAAACCTTTGCTTCTGCCAGTCATTTTGTCTGTGATAATTCTTGCTGAGCTAACTTCTCCGTACTCTTCGAAGAATCCTTGTAAATCGCTATCCTTAACTGAATAAGGTAAGCTTCCGATAAAAATGTTCATTCTAAAATTTAAATTAATAATTAAGATGCAAATGTAAACTATTTTTTAATCCAAATCTTGCTGACCCAAAATATTGTGGGGATTTAATGCTATTTTCGATGATTGACGTATAAAAGAATACGTAAGGAGGTTTGGGCGGGATTAAAATTGGACAATTGTGAGGATTATTTTAGTAAATATTCATTGGATCCCAGAAATGAGAATCAAAATCAACAATTTTATCATTCAAAACCTCTGTTCCTTCTGCAATTAAGAGTTGCCGCATAACTTCCATTCCACCAAAATGATGTTTTCCAGTAAGCATTCCGTTACGGTTTACTACCCTATGAGCTGGCACAAAAGGACTTACATTGTGCGAACCGTTCATTGCCCAACCAACCATTCTTGCAGCTTGAGGTGAACCTATACAGCGCGCAATTGCGCCATAAGTTGTAACTTTTCCTGCCGGAATTTGTCTAGCGACGTTATAAACTTTATCGAAAAAGCTTTCTTCAAGTTTGGCTTTCGTCTTCATCTGGTGGATCGGTAATTGTAATATTGTCAGGTAAAACAAATCTTAAATACTTTATTGTCTTTTTCTGCTTATTCCACATTTTTTCATAATGTGTTTTAATGGCAAGAATATCTGTAAAATACTCCGAGTCGTAGAGGTCGTTTGTGTCTGCTAAAACCTCCAGATTGTTGTGCAATAAAACCTGTCTGGTATACTTATAGAGTGTATCGTCATCAGTTTTAAGGTTAACAATGCCATTGTGGATGAGCATTTTTTGATATCGGGTTAGAAATGCAGGAGATGTTAACCTTTTAGGGATTCTTTTTTTGGGGCCAAGTTGAGGATCAGGAAAAGTAATCCATATTTCTGAAACTTCATTTTTTGCAAAACAGTAATTTGCAAACTCAATAAAAGTTCTAATAAAGGCGACATTATTAATTTTCTCGGCAATAGCATCTGTTGCCCCTTTCCACATTCGAGCACCTTTAATGTCAACACCAATGTAATTTACTTCAGGATTTATTTTTGCCAATTCAACAGTATATTCTCCTTTGCCACAACCCAACTCAAGAACAATTGGATTCTCGTTTTTGAAATATTCATTATTCCAGTTTGATTTTAACTTGTAATCAGCTGGATTGGTAAAAACAAAGAAGGGTTCGAAGAAATTTGGAAAGGTTTTACTCTGGGAATATTTAAGCAGTTTCTGTTTCTTAGACATCTCAGTATTATTTTGCTTCAGCCTTTTCAACTCTAAGTCCCAAATCCATTATCCCTGACAGATTGTCGGTTCTCATACCTTGTTCGTACTCAACAATATATTTGCCTTTAACCGGAAATCTAACTCCCAATTTCCAAGGAATTTGTTTATCCCAGATGTCGCCCAATCCTTCTCCACTCCACTTGCCTGACTTGTCTGCAAGAACACATTCGACAGTGTCAATTTCAGTCATTCCATTTGGTGCAGATGATTTGACAAACAGCCAGAGATTGTTGTACTGATAGTGATTTGCATGACGTACGTTGATAAACACATTGTGTAAAGATGTTGTGTCTTCGATTTCAAACTCGAACTTAATAATGTTCTTGTTGTTCCAAACATTATCGTCTATTTTAACGAAATCATCGTAAACCTTATTACGATCGCATGAAACCACGATAATTGCAATAGCAATTAAAGATAAAATCAGATTATTCTTTTTCATTTCCTTGATTTTTATGTTTATGTCTTTTTTTCTTTTTATTCTTGTTTGGATTTCTTTCGTTTGTGTCGAAACGAGTAAGACTGTCTGAATTCAACTCTTCTTTGAAAGAGATATTTGGGCGACCAGAAGTTTTTTCGGTTTCAAAAACATTATCAGGGAAAATACCCTTTTTATTCTGATCCATAATTTCTTTTACCTTGTCGACATGTAAAGCTCTAATTACCGGGATGTCATTTATTCTGATTTCATAATACATCAGGCTTTTAAAAATGTCATTTTTAATATGATATGCTTCGCCTTGTTTTGTTTTCAAATTAACAGCGTTTTCAGGAAAATTCTGACGTGCATCGAGATAAATGCTAAGTTCATAATTTAAACAGCATTTTAGTTTACTACACTGTCCTGCCAGCTTTTGTGGGTTTAGCGACAATTCCTGTAGTCGGGCCGAATTTGTCGAAACCGAAATAAAGTCAGCCATCCAAGTGGTGCAGCACAGTTCTCTGCCACAAGGTCCAATACCGCCGATTCTGCCGGCTTCTTGTCTTGCTCCAATTTGTTTCATTTCGATCCTAATGCGGAACTCTTCGGCCATTTTCTTAATTAATTCGCGGAAATCAACCCTTTCTTCGGCGATGTAATAAAAAATAGCTTTTGTTCGGTCTCCCTGAAATTCAACATCCCCGATTTTCATGGTCAGATTTAACATGCTTGCAATTTCTCTCGTTCTAAGCATCACTGGAACTTCCTGTGCGATTGCTTCCTGCCATTTCTGTATGTCAGTTGGCCTAGCTTTACGATAGATCTTTTTTATTTCGGCATCTTTTGGCATTTTGATTCTCTGCATTTGGTACAAAGCCATTTTGCCAATAGCAGAAATGATTCCGATATCGTGTCCAGGAGACGATTCAACAGCTACCACATCCCCAATTTGCAACGGAAGTCCCGAAGCATTGTCATATATGCCCTTACGAGTATTTTTAAATCTTACTTCAACATATTTATTCTGGGCTAAAGGATCGCTTATGTCTCCCAACCAGTCGTATACGTTAAGTTTATTGCAACAATGTTTTATATTTATATTACTGCTGTTTTCGTCAACACAAGTCGGAATACAACCTCTTTCAAACTCTCTATCTGTCATTATATTAATTATTTCCTTATTACTTTCATTATTTTAAAAGCAGAATCTGTAAAAACCATTTTTGCATTTCCATTTCGCTCAATGTGAAAATGAGCAATGTTAAATATCTCTAACAAGTCATTCACGTTTTCTGCATTAACAAATTTTGCAAAATTAGAAGCGAAATCGGCCTCTTCTTTTGTCATATAAACGATTTCTTTTCTGTTAAAATTGTAAATAAAATTCTCTCTTAACAGAATTGCACTATAATTTAAAAAACTTTTCTGTCTTTCTCTGCCTGCTTTTGCCAATTCTTCAGCCCATTTTATCGCATCTTCAATTTTTCGGGCATATGTTAATCTCATCAATCTAACAAATTGCGAAAAATTAAATTGATTTTCGGCACTTGTAACGATTTGCTCTTTAGCTTCGAGAAAACTTCCGTTGCTAATCTTTACGATATCTGCAGCCGTGTCAGCACTAATGCTGTATTTTTCGCTTATTGCTTGACATAAAACTTCATCTTCGATACCAAGTATTTTTACTGGTTGTGTTCTCGATAATATTGTTGGTAAAACTTCTTCTCTTTTGTCACAAACAAGAATAAACACTGTGTTTTGTGGTGGCTCTTCGAGAATTTTAAGAAGTTTGTTTGCACAAGAAATATTCATTTTTTCTGGCAACCAGATAATCATGATTTTATAATCAGATTCGAATGTTTTAAGATTTAACTTTCGTAAAATTTCGGATGATTCTTCTGCGTAAATGCTTCCTTGTTTATTTTCGACCTGAAGTTTTGCAAGCCATTCGTTGTACGAAAAATATGGGTCGTCAAGAATTATTTCGCGCCATTGAGAAATAAAACTATCGCTGATTGGTTTAAGTGAACCTGATTTTGTTACTGGAAATACAAAATGAAGGTCGGGATGTATTAGTTTTTCGTACTTTTTGCACGAAGGACAAACTCCACAACTATCAGTTTCGCTTTTATCTTCGCATGAGAGATATTGAGCAAAAGCAATTGCAAGAGCCAGTTTTCCGGTTCCCGGAATTCCGTAAAACAGATAAGAATGACTAAGCCTGTTGCTGTGGTAGCTTTGTCTAAGTTTTTCTTTTATATCGTTCTGCCCTATAACTTTTCCAAATTTCATATCGCAAAATTTCCCCGATGCAAATTTAATAAAACTCCCGTACTTTAAAACTAGTTTTTTTACTGACAAAATGAATGCATGATATGTGTTATAAAAAATGCAATATAAACTTGTAAATTAATTTAAACATGTTAAGTTTGCTAAGTGTATTGATAAATTCTTTCTGCTAACCTAATGCGCTGATTATGAACACATTGGACAATTATAATTTTAAAGGAAAACGGGTTTTGTTAAGAGTTGATTTTAACATTCCGATTACAAGTACAGATACCCGCTCTCTCGATGAAACTAGAATAAAAATGGCACTTCCTACTATTCAGAAGATTCTTTCTGAAGAAGGATCAATCATTTTAATAACACATTGGGGACGTCCAAAGGGCGAATTTGTTGAGTCAAGATCCCTTAAAAACATTTTACCCTTAACCGAAAAATTAATAGGCAGGAAAATTATTTTTTGTGATAATCCATTGTCTGAAGAAACTCAAGCGGTGGCTGCTAACTTAAAGAGCGGTCAGATTATGATGCTTGAAAACATCAGATTTTATAAAGAAGAATTAAATGCTGACGAGGGATTTGCACAAAAGTTAGCTAAACTCGGAGATTGTTACGTTAACGACGCTTTTGGAACAGCTCATAGGAATCATGCATCTACCGTTACGTTAGCCAAATTCTTCCCTTACGATAAAATGTTCGGATACGTAATGGAAGGGGAGATGAAAAAGTTGGACAAACTTGTTAAAAATTCCGAATCTCCTTTTACGCTTATGATTGGTGGTGACAAGGTGACCACTAAAATTGGAATTGTTGAACTATTGCTGCCAAAAATTGATAATTTGCTAATCGGTGGAGGAATAGCATTTACTTTTGCAAAAGCGATGGGTTACCCAGTTGGAAATTCGCTGGTCGAAGAGTCTTGTATAGAAACTGCGAAAAGAATTTTAAAAAATGCCGAAAGTTTTAATGTTAAAATTCATTTGCCTGTCGACTGTCTTATTGCTGACAACAATGGTAACGATGCAAATATTGAGCATTGTGAGTTTTCTGAAATTCCTGATGGATGGACTGCCTTGGATATCGGAATTAAAACTGTTGACAATTTTGCCGAAGTAATTGAAGAATCAAAAACTCTACTTTGGGATGGCCCAATGGGTGTTTATGAGTTGTCACATTTCTCGTACGGGACACTTAAGCTAGGACTTTCAGTTGCACGTGCTACAGACAAAGGTCTTTATTCTGTTGTAGGAGGTGGAGACACTATTGCTGCTTTAAACAAATATAATCTTGCACACAAGATTTCCTATTTAAGTTCGGCAGGTGGAGCATTGCTCGAATATATCGAAAAGAAAAACTTGCCAGCAATAAAAGCTATCAAGCAATCATTTAGTGTTGATGATTATAATTTCTATTGCAAACGTGCACTTATAAGAGTTGACTTCAATGTGCCTCTGGATAAAGACAATAACATTTCTGACAACACCAGAATTATTACTGCTATGCCTACATGTCGCAAGATTCTGGCAGATGGAGGTTCTATTATTCTGATGACACATCTAGGCAGGCCAAAGGGAGCATACGAAGAAAAATACTCAGTTAAGCATATTGTTCCTTATTTATCGCAGATTCTGGAAACAGAAGTAAAATTTGCTCCAGACTGTACTGGTCCTGAAACCGAAAAAATGGCCAGAGAATTGAAGCCTCGAGAGGTAATGATTCTCGAAAACCTTAGGTTTAACCCGCTTGAGGAGAAAAATGATGAAGGTTTTGCTCGACAACTGGCAAATCTTGGCGACGTCTACATAATGAATGCTTTTGGTACTGCACATAGGGCTCATGCATCAACCTATATGATTGCTAAGTTTTTCCCTGAAGATAAAATGTTGGGATACTTAGTTGAAAGCGAAGTAAATAACATTAACAGAGTTCTTTTTAAAGGAGAAAAACCATTTACTGCTATTGTCGGAGGTTCAAAAGTGTCGACGAAGATAGATATTATCCGGGCAATGATGGAAAAAGTTGATAACCTGATTATTGGTGGTGGTATTGCATTTACATTTATCAAAGCTATGGGCGGAAACATCGGAGATTCATTGGTCGAAGAAGATTATATACCGGTGGCAAAAGAAATTCTGGAACAGGCAATGAGGACAGACGTAAAACTATATTTGCCGATAGACACAATAATTGCTGATAAATTTGACAATAACGCAAAAATCAAGCATTGCAAAATAAACGAAATTCCTAAAGGTTGGCGTGGACTTGACATTGGCGTAAAATCAGCCGAAACTTTTACAAAGGTAATTGAGAAATCAAACACTCTACTGTGGAACGGACCAATGGGTGTGTTTGAAATGGACCATTTCTGTAACGGAACAATAAAAATTGCACTTGCGGTTTCTAGAGCAACAGATTTTGGAGCATTCTCTCTAGTAGGAGGTGGTGATAGTATTGCCGCTTTAAACAAGTATGGGATGGCTCACAAAATTAGCTATGTTTCAACGGCAGGAGGTGCTTTGCTAGAATATATCGAAGGAAAAGAACTTCCTAGTTTAAAAGCGATTAGAACTAAAATATAAGAAGTAATCATATTTTACTTTCTTTATATGCTAAGGTGTAAACATTATTGAAAATTACTTATTTTGGGACGTTCCCGCAATTATGGTATTTGTGTGATGAATTTAATTAGAATATATTCATAGTGAGTCAATTTCTATAAATTAAGGCAACTAAGTATTTATACGTATTTATACGTATTGTTGAAAAAATCATATTTAAACTGGCAATAAATTAAACCACGGGTTAACATTATTTCTATTTTTGCTGACATTAATCATTATAATTTGGTAATATGAGGAAACTTTTACTTGTTATAATTGCCGCCTTGTTTTCTTGTTCTGCCTTGTTCTCTCAAACAGTAGTCCTTTCAGGTAAGGTTACTGACGATTCCAATAAGGAAGAACTTTATGGGGTGAACATTATTATTAGTAACACTAATGATATTGCAGAAAAATCTCAATTGGGAACCACAACCGATTTTGATGGGTTATATAAAATAGCCTTGTATCCTGGGACATACAATGTGAAATTTGTTTACATTGGATTTGAGGAAGTTACAAAAACTGTCGAACTCGTTGTCGGCAAACCAGTGGTGATTGATGTGCCACTTGTTCAGAAAGCGGAAATCATTGACGAAGTTGTTGTGAGTGCCGGAAAATACGAGCAAAAATTGTCTGAGGTTACTGTGTCGATGGAGATTATAAAGCCATCAACTATAGAAAACAATAACTCGTATGACATGTCTGATGCAATAAATCAGGTACCAGGTGTCGATATTTCTGATAAACAACCTAGCATTCGTTCAAGTACTGGATGGAGCTATGGAGCGGGCAGTCGTGTGATAATTCTTATGGACGACCTTCCAATTATGTCTGCCGATGCAGGTGATGTAAAATGGAATTATATTCCAGTTGAAAATATTTCTCAGGTTGAGGTTGTTAAAGGAGCAAGTTCGGCATTGTTTGGGTCTTCTGCTTTGGGAGGCGTTATTAATGTCAGATCGGCATATCCGACGGATAAACCCATGACAAAGGTTTCGTATTTTTATGGAACTTATGGATCTCCGAAAAACGACGATTTTAAATGGTGGGCAGAAGAATTTTATTCTGGAAACAACAGTCCATTTAAAGTTTTACTTAGAGAGGAGATTTTGTATTTTGTTAGAAATCCAATGTATGGAGGATTAAGTTTTTCTCATAGTCAGAAATTTGATAATCTTGATATTTCAATGGGGGGTAATCACTTTGTGGACGAAGGATTTCGTGAGGCAGAATATGAAAGGAGATCGCGTTTTAATGCTAACATAAGATATAGAAGTAAAAAGGTTAATGGTCTTGCAGTTGGAATCAACTCTAATTTTATGGCTATTGATATGTGCGACTTTTTTATGTGGGCTTCAGACACAACGCCATATCTTGCAAATAAATCATTTGGAGCAATTATTCCGACACAAGGTTACAGAATGAATCTCGACCCATTTATTTATTATTACAAACCTAACGGATCAAGATACAGTATCAGAACCAGATATTTCAGGACAGAAAATGTTATGCCGACAGATACTTCTAAAAATAGTATTGGTAACACCTTCTATGCAGAATATCAATATCAGACCGTTTGGGCAGAGAAGTGGAATTTTACCGCAGGATTTGTAAATGCCTTTTCTACTGTTGAAGCAAATTTGTTCGGAAATCACGAAAGCAATAATTTTTCTGGATATAGCCAATTAGATGTGAAGTTTGGTAGGCTAAATCTTTCTGGCGGTATTAGAGGCGAATATTTTGTTTTAGATTCTACACAAACCGAATCAGCTTTTGATATAAATATTGGAGATTCGAGAATTGAAATTCCAATTAGACCGGTTTTTCGAATGGGCGCGAATTACTCTTTAACAGATCAGACATTTGTGCGTGCATCATTTGGTCAAGGATATCGTTTCCCGTCTATTGCTGAAAAATATACAGCAGCAGCTTTGGGAATGGTGAATATTCTGCCAAATCCTAAGCTTATTCCAGAAAGTGGATGGAGCGCTGAAATTGGCGTAAAACAAGGTTATAAACTTGGTAGATGGAGAGGTTTTGCTGACCTTGCGATATACAGACAGAATATCAACGAAATGATGGAATTCACTTTTGGGGTATTTAATCCTGTTACATATGAATTGTGGGTTGAGACAGACACTGTTCCAGCAAAATTAGGTTTCCAGTCTCAGAATATTGGTGATGTTAAAGTTACTGGTATAGATGTTTCTGCAAGTATTGGAGGAAAGGTTCGTAATTGTTTTATTACATCAATGATTGGATACACATATAACAATCCCGTTTCCAGAGAAGGAATTGATACAACAGCATCAAGCACTTCCCCGATATTAAAATACAGAAATAAACATTCGATTAAAGGAGATATAAATTTTGAAACTAAACGAATAACCTTTGGAGTTAATGTAATTTGGAGATCTAAGATGGATAATGTTGACAGATTGTTCTGCGACGAGAGGGATCCAGCAACAGTTAATGCAATTACTTATAACTCATACAGATTATTCAGTAGTTTTATTCTCCCAGGTTATTGGAATTACAGAATTGAAAATGCCGACAGCCAATTCCTGAATTTTGATGTGAGATGTGGATTTAAGTTTAGTGAATCGCTGAGTGCGTCCTTTATAGTGAAGAACATACTTAATCAGCAATACGTAGGTCGCCCTGGTGATATGTATGCTCCTAGAAGATTTGAAATAGTTTTAAGTGCAAATATTTAATTATTATGTTTAACCAAAATTTGAAAAATATGAAAAAGAATTTTTTACTTTTAGTAAGTGTTATGTTTTTATTTTCGATGTCAGCAATGGCTCAAATTTGTTCACCCCCTTGTACTCCAGACCCAACTTGTCAGGATTTACTTATGCCGGGTGAAATCTGCCCATTAGTGTTGCCTACTGCGGTAGCAAATCAGTACTATGATGAAACTGTAACAGTTATTCCTCCCGCAACATTCGAAATTGGTGGAAACGACTATGACATTGAACAGATTCGAATTGATAATGTTGAAGGCCTACCAGAAGGTATGACTTGGTGTAAAAGTCAGGAAATGTTTGTTGTTACAGATCCAGCAACAAGATACTGTTGTCAGTTAACAGGAACTCCAACTGTAGTAGGAGAATATCAACTTACCTTGACAATTACTCCATATTATAATTTATTTGGTTTTATAACAGCCCTTCCTCAACAAACTGACGATACATCTCTAGTTATTATTGTTATTCCTGAAATTGATGCTCCAGTTGCTGCTTTTTCGGCAAATCCAACTACTGCAGAAATAAATACTGATGTTGTATTTACTGATTTAAGTACAAACTTACCTACTGCTTGGGCATGGGTGTTTGAAGGCGGAAGTCCAGCTACAAGTAATGCACAGAATCCAACTGTACAATGGACAACTCAAGGTTCTTATACTGTTAGTCTAACTGCTTCAAATGCTGGAGGAGATAATACTCTAGAAATTTCTGACTATATTACAATTACAGACCACACAGGAGTTAATAACCCAGTTTTTGGTGATGTAAAGGTTTATCCAAATCCTGCTTCTCATGAAATCACTGTTGAGGCTGCTAATATGGAATCTGTTTGTATAGTTGATATTCTTGGAAAAGTTGTTTATAGTACTGAAGTTAAGGCTGAAAAAACAACAATAGATGTTAGTAAATTTAATAAGGCAAATTACTTTATAAAGGTAAAAACCTCGGAAGGGGAAATTACTAAATCAATAACCATAAAGTAATTTTTGATTATACTATAAAAAACTTCAATCTTCGGGTTGAAGTTTTTTTTTATAACCATTTTTTACGGCGGAAATAAATTAGCATTAGGACAGCCAGAGCAGCCATTAAACCAATAACAGCATAATATGCCCAATGAACTTGTAGCTCTGGCATAAATTTAAAATTCATACCATAAACGCCTGCGATAAATGTTAAAGGAATGAAAATGGTAGAAATTATTGTAAGGACTTTCATTACTTCGTTAGTTCTGTTTCCAGATTCAGATAAATGTAAATCGATAATTGCAGTAAGGAGTTCCCTGTAAACATTTATTTTGTCAATAATCTGAATAGTATGGTCGTATAAATCACGAAAGTAGATGTGGTTCGCTTTCTTAATTAAACCAGAATCGGACCTCTCAATTTGTGAAATTAATTCTCGCAATGGCCAAATTGAGTTGGTAATTGATAAATTCTGGCGTTTGAGTAAATAGATTTTATTGAGAATTCCTTTATGATTTCCACTTATTATTTTTTCTTCGTAATAATCCAGCTTGTCACTTATTTTTTCTATTACAATAAAGTAGTGATCAATTATCACATCCATCAAGGTGTACGCTAGATAATCTGCACCCGATGCTCTGAACTTTGAACCAGCCACTCTAAGTCTTTCTCTGATTGACTTGAATAAGGTGTGATCTTTTTCACAAAAACACAAAACAAAATTGCGTCCTAGTAGAATACTTATCTGTTCTTGTTCTATTGCTGTTTCGGAACGATTATATGATAGAGATTTGAACAAAATATAAATATAATCACTGTAAAAATCAACCTTGGGCCTATGATCTGTATTTAATATGTCTTCGAGAACCAAATTGTGAATTCCAAAACTACTACCTATCTGTTCTACCATTTTAGAGTCGTGCAGGCCTGTAATTGTAACCCATTGAATGTCGTCCGAATCGCATTTGTATTCTAGCTTGGAAACGTCGGTCAGAGTTTCTTCTGATATGGTGTTTTTATCAAAAATTACACTTTCAATTAGGATAGAATCTACTTTTCGTTTCCCAGCATAAAGTACCGTTCCCGGTGCCAGCCCCTTTTTTACTTCACTATAGCTCATAATTGTATGATAACAGTTATTAATCCTGTTCTTGTTTCCTCATCATTAGTGATGAATTATAAGATTCATGTAAATCTGGTAGGAACTTGATTGTCGTTTTGTGCTCCGTCCCTATATCCGCTGATACCTTTTTATACATAAAGCAGTTGTTGCCAACGATTATAAATTTGAAATCACTGTTGATCGATAAAACTAAGAATGATAAAAGTACACATTTTTTTGGAAATAGCATTTCGGACAGCTAATTAATTTTGTTGAATCAAAAATCATTACTGCATTTACAATTAGGATTGAAAAAAGAAAGACTATTCTGCTGTTTCTACAGTTTCTGATTTCACAGGTTCTTCCAGTTTGTTCTGTTTTATCAAGTAAACGTCTACTGCCACTATTATTGCGGCAAAACCCCAAAATGGAACGGCTGCTTTGTCTGTATCGAGGAAATTGTTTAAAAATCCATGAAGCAGGTATGTGGTAAGCCCCGCTATAGTCGATGCAGTAATTATTTTCAGAGAATATGAATTTGCCCGGATATAATTTTTAACAGCAGTCACGAAAATAACAATTGCTAAGAAAATAAATGACAACATCCCAAGCAGTCCTGATTCAGACAAAGCACCTAAATATTCACTATGAGCATTCCCCATATCTCCGGCATTTGTACTAATAATTGTTTTTTCGTATGAAAATTGGAACGGGGCGTAATTAAACTGATATGTGCCGGGACCCCAGCCAAAAACAGGTTTTTCTTTGAACATTCTAACCGCACAATTCCATCTATTTATTCGCTCCAGATTAGATGCATCTGTGGCAACATTACCAATAGATTGTATATGCTCTTTAAGGTCTGTTGAGGAATCCTGTTTGTTTCTTTCGAGGGAGAAAAATATCTGGTCCTGAAATACAAAAAATAAACCGATAATGACGACTAAACCTGCAATTACAACTTTGTAATTTATTTTATAACGCAGAATAAGGTAAACACCCAAAGCACCGAATAAACTGACCCAGGCTGCACGAGTGTATGACATAATTATTGCGACAATGAAATATGATAACACGACTCCTGCAATAACCCTCAAACTTTTTTTAAGTTCTTTATTAAAAATAAATCCTACAACTACCGGAATAAACATCGCCAACATAGCTCCGTATGATGTGTGATCGTTATAGAAAGGATTCATTACATAATTTGCCGAATTTTGGCTAAACCCTCGTGCAGCATGTTTGATAAGAGTGTAGGTTATAACTATGCAGAACGGGATAATATACATCCAGAAGAAACGATTAATGTTTTTCTCTTTTCGAAAAACCTGTGACATGAGAAAGAAAAACGGAATAATGAACCATAGCGAAGCAAGAAAATACTTAATGGAAACGAGAGGCATCGTACTTGTAAATACCGTTATGAGTCTCCATGCCAAGTAAAAATAAATAGCCAAAGATATTGGATGTTGAGCGACAGACTTGTCAAAATCTCTGTCCTTTATTTGCTTTAAAATAAAAATCAGTAGTATCCCGACAAAAATAGGTTCTGTCGGTAAGTCTATGTTAAAATCCAACCCTGGGACAAATGTTTTTAGTGGAACAGAAAATGGGACCATAAATACCGTTACTAGCAATACTTTGTCTAGTGCGAAAAACATTGCTAGGAAAATAATTATTGCAAGAGGAACAAGATTAAATAGGAAACTTTCTCCTTTAAGAATCACCAATGAATTTGTGATGATAAAAAGAATCGCAATAGCATAAAACAGGATTAATTTATATTTAGCTTCGGAATTTGTCATTTTGTTTTCTTGGCACCTTCTATAAGCGAAATAATTATTGCACCGGCTAAAAAGGAACCGACAACTGAGAATAATACGATCATCCAGCGAACTGGATAAGATTTTTTATCTGCAGGGTAAGGTTTGGTTACAACATGAGCATAAGTCTGAATTTTTTCAGAATCTCTCAATGCACCCTCATAAGTAGTTTTAGCAGTGTGCATATCCGACAAGGCATAATAAAACAAAGAATCGTTTTTGTGAAATTCTGCGCCATATTCTTGCCAATTGCTGAGTACTTTTCTTGATTCGTCTAGACTTCTACCATTGGCTATTGCTTCTGTGTATTTTTCGACTTGTGCAGTCATGTCGATCATACCATATTTTGTACTGTAAGTTTTTAGTACATTACTCAAACTGTCAATCTCTTTGAGTTTCTTTTCGTATTCTCTTTTGTAAATTGTTACGATTTCCTGCGATTTCTCAGTATTAAGTTGCAAAACTTTAATATTGTAAAACGAAATAATTGAATCGACAATATCAGATGCCATCTGAGGATCGATATCGCTAACTGTAATTACAATCGCCTCATTGGGAGTCTTTTGAATTGAAACGTTTCCATTATAATATTTTGAAATTTTCCAGAGGTGATTGTTTGATTCTTTACTTACGCCATAATGTTCATAAAGGTCGAAAACCTCAATTATTCTGAACATAATGTCCTCAGACTGGAATAATTCCAACATTTGTTCACTCTCAGATTCTTCCGATAATGGAGTTATATTTGCTGGATAAACCACTGCTGTGGATTGGTATTTTGGTTTAATAAACCAAGAGGATGAAAATAATGCACCCAATGCACCTGCAACTACCATAATAATGATCAGATGCCATTTCCATTTGAATATCAGCGAAAAGATGCTTTTTGTTTTAAAATAGCTTTCCATAACTTCGTATTTTGGTATTTCAAATTTACTAATTAACTCCTGTAACTCGGATTTAAAGACGAATTGACTTTTTTTTTAATATATTTATCAAATAATAACAGCAAAACAATAGAGAATAAAAGAGTAGACAAAACGCTAACACTAACAGTTAACCAATAAATAGGATAAAATTTTCTGTCTGCGACTTCAGCAGGGCTAACGATGTAAGTGTTTGGCAAATCTTGCTCCATGTCAATTCTCGCTTCTCTATATTTTGCTTCAATTACGGACAACTGTTTGACCTCTTCAAACATTTGTTCTTTTAATATAGACTGGGAACTTCCGTAAGTCGCCAAAATGTCGAGTTTTTTTTCTATTTCGATTCGTGCTCTTTCGTTTCCTGATGCAATTGCAATTGCATGTTGCTCACTATACATTTCACTCTGCGATTTTACATCAATCACGCCAAGTTTGCTAAGAGCAAATAGCGAATCTTCAATTGATTTTATCTTGTCTTTTTGTGCAAGAAATTCTCTCTCAACAATTTGGAATGCTTTTGTTGCTCTTTCCCTTTGTATTTTTGCATATAGACTATCTACAAGTGCCGCCACATCATTTGCAATTAGAGCAGCAGTATCGGGACTTTCATCAAGAACTTCTATTTTGATCGACATGTACTCTGTTCTCGATATCTTTACATTAGACTCGTACTTTTTATATAACTGAGAATTTGCATATTTCGAGTCTTTATTTATTCTGTAATGTCTGAACAAATCATATTTTTCAATAATTCTGTTTCTTATTTCAGACGATAGTAAAATCTGCATTAATTGTTCAACTTCTTCTTCCTCACCAAAGTTTAGAATTTCCTTTTTTTGTTGACTTTCAGTTATCAATGCCTGTGATACAGATCCCGATGAAGTAGGAAAAAGAATTACGGTAGATTTAAATTTTGGTGGAATACTTAAGCAAACTATTACAGAAACAATAAATGCAACTACACCGATTATTGACAGAGCAATTTTGTTTTTTGAAACAAACCCAATGAGATTGGACAAGTTGAAAATATTTTCCTGATTGGAATCTGACATTAATACTTAGTATTTATTTAAATAGCTCACAAAAATAAAAAATAATTATTACAAAAGAACTTTTTTAGTTTTTTTGTTCAACGACAGATTAAAAGTCGCCCCTATTTACCATTACGAGCGTGCAGTCGTTTACAACAATAACCTCATTTGAAATAAGTTTCTGCTGAAATTCTGGATTATATGTACCAGGGTTAAATATTATTCTTCTTGGTAAATTGTTCAGAATCAAATCATAATATTTTTCCTGATTTTCAATAGAAAGATACATCGCAATTGTATCTGCCATAATACCTTCGGGATAGTTTTGAATTATTTCAATGCCATTAATTTCGCCGCATTTAACACCGACAGGAATTACCTCATATCCATTATTCGACAACAATTCGGTTGCTTTATTTGAATATCTTCTAGGATTAGGGCTTGCACCCAAAACAATAACTATCATATAATTCATTCGTATTTAAATTGCAATAATAATGTAAAACGGAGAAAAAACAGTCTTTTTTCCTAATTGTTTTACTAATTTGAGGAAATTTTAAATCAAGAATAAAATATTGGGATAAAAGCAATTATTCTGCTCTGAAATTTACGGGAATTACATAAGTAACAGGAACCGATAATCCGCGTTGTCTACCTGGTTTCCAATCTGGCATTAATCTGATTACTCTCAAAACTTCCTGATCTAGATAGGGATCAACACCTTTAACAATTGTTACTTTGGATACTTTTCCTGTTTTGTCAATTACAAATTGAGCATATACTTTACCCTGAATGCCTGCGTCTTTTGCTTCAGGCGGATAAATTATATTCGATGACAAAAACGAAATTATCGCACTATCACCACCTGGGAATTGTGGTTTTTCTTCAACTACTGCAAAAGCGATACATTCTTCTTCATACACTTCTTCGTCTGTATCATAAGCAATTGACAATACTTCAGAACTTACTGCTGCATCCATATAAACTTCATCTGACAATACAATCCCTTCTGCAATGACTTCGTTCTTATCCTCTATTGGATTGGCTGGGGCATCTTTTTCAAATTTACCTTTATCTCTTAAATTTTTTGAGTTTTTTTCTGCCAATATTTCGTCGGCTTTTTTGCCGTCTACCGAAGATTCTGATCTGTTGGTTTTTTGAGAGGTCATCTCTTGGGTGTTTGTCGAAGATTTTGTTGTTTCGCCACTTCCACCAGGATTTTGGGAATGTTCACTATCGTCAATGCCTCCCAAAACGGTTGTGTAAGTATTTCCAGTTGCACCACTAACATCTATCTGTCTGTCGGATTTTTCGGTAACAATATCAACCACAATTGCCTCCTTAGATGCGGTTTCTGGAGTTGACATGCTGATTTCTTCCAATATATCTATTTGATTTGCGATTTCATAATCAGAATTTGAATTAATAATTTCTGGAATAAAAACTGAATTTTTAGTCTCAACTTTTCTTTCGTCACCAGTTTTAACATCTGCAATTTGTTCTATATTTTCTGATGATTTTATTTTCTCTTCATTTTCGGCGGGAGGAATATCTTTAACAATCTGCATTGGAGCGGCATCTTTATCCGAAAATTTGTTGTTTATCAAAATGTAAGTTCCAGATAATACCAGCAAAAGGGCAATTGCTGCAATAGCTCTATATGTCGAAATGTTAAGAACCCTTTTCTTTGCAACCGGACGAATAAGAGAGTCTATTTCTAGATTTAGCTTGTTTGTTGCTTGAGTTAAATTTTCGGGAGCCTCGAGCATAAAAAGTCCGTCCACAACGTCGGAACACATTTCGCAATGCAAAATATGAGCTTCAACAGCTGCCGATTCTTCAGAATTTAATTCGTCATTAACATACTTTATTAATATGTCCTCCGAATAGCATTCTGAGCAATCTGATATGTTTGGTTTTTTACTCATTTTTTTCGCTCATAAGTATTTTTAAATTTCTTTTCCCGTTCTGCAGATATGTTTTAACCTCTTTCATTGTGTATCCTGTAATTTGAGCGGTCTCGACATATGACTTGTTTTGCAGATAAAATAATTCTATACAGTTTCTTTGCTCCGGCTTTAATTGATTAATACATTTTTCAAGTTCCTGATAATTTTCTTCTTTTACAATGTAGTCAGGATACAAAACTTTATCCTGTTCCATAAAATCATTTTGATATTTTTTATAATTATCAATAAATTGTTCCTCGTGCTTTTTCGCCCGGAAACTTAACAAACAATGATTTCTTGCAACTGTATGAAGCCAAGATTTAAAATTTTGAATTTCGTGGACTAGTAGTTTTTCAAGTAGTTCTTCGAAAATTTCGAGTGCCGCTTCACGTGCTTTTTCAGAATCTTTGTGGTATTTAACGCAAACTGCATAAGTAAACCCAGTGTATCTTTTATAAAGCTCTCCGACACATTCCTTATCTAGATGTAGCTTATAATGCTTAATAAGCTCATCGTCAGTCATTATCGAAAAGTTATTGCGTTTAAAAAACATCCGGATTTTTATATTAATCAACAGCCAAAAGTAAATAAAATTGTTGAAACTTTAAAAAGCTTTGAAGA